>ERZ1292642.784-Hain-H14-01um-R1-784-length-16613-cov-8_pt1 | contig 16613 bp, 17 predicted proteins | sample MGYA00564403_ERZ1292642 | MGnify/ENA primary metagenome ERZ1292642 (study PRJEB36523, sample SAMEA6512643) | groundwater metagenome | collected 2019-01-09 | study: AquaDiva: Metagenomics assemblies of 32 groundwater samples | reverse complement strand
ATATTTATTAAAAGAAACAATGTAACTGTGTTAAATTTCAACATCATCGCTAGAAGATTCGTGATCACTATCCTCAAGACCATTATACATAGACAATTCGGATTCACTAGCCTCACTAAGCATTGGTGGTGTAGAAAGAGACGATGGGTTGGATACGACTCCACTACGATTCGAACGCCTACGGTGATTGACAGGAGCAGCTGCGGCGACTGGAGCATGGACTTCTTCACTGCGACTCGAACGTCTAGGGCGATAGACAGGTCCAGCTGAGGCGATTGGAGCAAGGACTTCTTCACTGTGACTTGAACGTCTGCGGTGATAGGGAGGGGATCCGGCGGGAGCAATGACTTCTTCACTACGGCTCGAACGTCTAGGACGATTGAAAAAGACCGGTGAGCCGGCTGGACCAAGGAAATCTTCATCGCGACTCGAAGATCTATTCCGATAGGGTGGGGAGCCGGCCGGAGCAAGGAAATCTTCATCGCGACTCGAAGATCTACTGCGATAGGGAGGGGAGCCGGCTGGAGCGGGAGCTTCTTCACCGTAACTCGAACGTCTAGGAAGATAGAAAGGAGTGGTAACTGGAGCGGGAATATTTTCGGCGAGGCGTAATTGATCCATGCCAAAAGCAATCTCAATTTCATTAAAATACTCATCAAAAGTTACTGTTCCCAAAGAGCGCAACATGGTAATAAATCTGCCTTCACGCTCGGTAAGATAGCCATAACCACATCTCAAATCATCGTCAAACCTATTTCGGTGGTGGTGGCAGTATGCAGGGGGAAAATCCGACTTTACTGTAAAAGGAGTCTCATGACTAGGATGCGGACAATAGTGCTTTGGAACATCTTTACCAACGGTGGTATACAACACAACAGGAGGACGTTCCATTTTGAAAAATGAAATAATTAAGCCGAATGAGCAATTTTTTTAATCGACAAAACAAACCGACATTTAGATATGGCACAGATACAACGATGTGAAACTGACAAAACGATGTAAAACGGAATATTACCAAAAACGAACCATCTTATTACTATTACCAAAAGTGAACACACATATTAATATTCTAAAAATATGAACCAACATATTAATACAACAAAAATGAATCGACATCCTTTTAACAATCGAACGACACATCGCTCTGCGACATTTATCTGCGACATTTATCTGCGACATTTAATACAAACTCCAAGTAACATGTATCAACACATGTATCAACCCATGCACTATCATTCAGAACATTAGAATGTTCACTCATATTATTATTCAAATAATAATCATCATATTATTCAAATGTTCTATCATTTAGATCAATAAATTTATTAAATAGATCCATGCAGTCATTTTGCTTTGCATAAAGAAATTGTAAGCACCAGAGACCACAGTATTGACTGTACGTTCCTTGAAACTGTTTTCGGTTATAATTTTTAATATTTAATTTTAGAGGGGGTCCTTGTCCCATGGCATCGAAATAATAATTATCAGAGACTGCAACCCAATGACCAACACTGTCATCCTTTCGAAGTAACAGTATATAGTTTTTACCTAATGTTAATGGTTGCTTTATCTCATCCATAGTGTAAATTGCATCTAATTTAATATTTAACTTTTGGGCAAGTAAAATTAGTTCATGATCTGAGCTAACACCTGCACTAATTATTTTTTTTATCGACATTGTATCTCAATATACTATATAATACAAAATAATAAATAATGTCTGATTATCAGCTAGCTGATCAATTTTTATACGAGAGCTCACAAAAAACAGATACATCTGTAAATGTATCTAAAAATAAACGTGTAGTCGTAGTATCTGATGGTAATCAAGGCTCATACCAAAGTGGAGTAATTACTATCGATGCAGCAACTCAATTAACGGGTGCGAAAGGTTTTGGGTCGTTACGTGATTCTTACATTACATTACCATATGTAACGACAATGAAAAACACTGGAGGAGCTGCTTTAAATGCAGCCGTGAATCGTTTCTGTGTAGGTTTGAAAGCAGGCGTATGGAATGTTGTTGATTCACTTGTAGTAGAATTAAATGGTCAAACCATTGTTAGTGAAAGTGATTATAAACTCTTTTGGAATAATTTACGTGCAATGACTGAATGGTCAACCACTGATATTGAAAAACATGGATCTGATGCTTTTATGTCTCCTGACGACTGGGTTAGTGTAGCTTACAATAATGTTGCCACAAGTTCTGGAGATGGTTTCATTAATAACTTAACAAATTTAAATACTGCGCCTGGTTTAACCCCTGAATCCGGTCCATTCGCTTGTAATAATGGTTTCATCGATCGATTATATAATAATCCTCAACCAACTGCAGTAATTTCGTCTGCAGGAGTTGAAGCAGGTGTAAATCCAAATGGTTGGATTACTCAACGCTCAGGTGTTGCAACGACTATCGCGCAACAAAATGGACGAGGAGCTTTTGTTACAACAGGTACTAATACAGGTACACTAGCTTTAGTAGCAGCAGCTGCAGGTCAAATAGCTGGTTCGTGGTATCACATGTTAAAGATTCGTCTAGTCGATTTACATCCAATTTTTAAAGAATTAGATCTCTCGGGAAATCCTCAATTAAAAATTCGATTGAAAATAAATTCAGGGTACTGTGATATTGCTACAACATCGACTACAATGACTTTAACTTCTACCACTATGACAAGTGGTAATACATGTCCAATTATGGTTGCGAGTGCTGCTGCAAGTAATGCAATGGTATCTGTACCTAGTCTAAGTGCTGGCTCACTTCGAGTTGCATTTGGACCTTTACAAAATAATTTAACTACTTTAGCTACTGCTGGGCAATATTTCCCATTCACAACTTCTCGCTTACATATTCCATTTTATGATATCGCAACTCCTACCGCTATTGTGAGTAAACCTATTAAAACTATTAAATTCTTAGATGTATACGCTCAATATTTTAAAGGTCGTGCAGGAGTAGGATCCGGTTTACAACAACAAAATGCTGCATTTAATTTCCAACTTTCCGGTAGTTGGAAAAATATCAAAAATGTTGCTTTGATTCCATTTTCAGAAACATCTAGCGGACATTTTGCAACCGCTCATGGTACTGAACAGTTTCAAAGTCCATTTGACTCTGCACCATGGACCTGTCAACCAGGGAGCTCTATTCGTAATTTCCAAGTACAGGTCGGTAATGATAACGTATTTAGTAAAACTATCGATTATGATTATGAATCTTACTTTGATGAATTCCGTAAGCTTGGAGCAGTTAATGGCGGATTAACCCATGAAATTAGTAATGGTTTAGTAGATTTCCAAAAATGGGCTATGGTTCATCGAGTTTTGACCGCTGATTGTAGTCGAATTACAAATAAAGATGTACCTCAAAGTGTTCAAATATCTGGTGTTAACGGATCCTGTCAAGGTATGAACGCTCTAATTTTAGTTGTTTATGAACGTGAATTACAGCTTGATCGACTAACTGGTGAAGTAGCTCTTCGTACTTAAAAAAAATATACTTACAATACTAGTCTTTTTTTTTCACAACCCGTTTTGGTTTATTATTTAAGTTATCTATTTTTTGTTCTAGCTCTTCTACTTTATTAATTAATTTTTTAATTATACTTAAATTTAATACACTCAATTGATTATAATCAACTGAAATTTGCATACCCTCTATATCACCATCTTCTTCTACTTTCATATTTTTATTCTCTGTCAATGTACACATATTACCAGCAACTTCCATAACGTTCTGAGCAATCAAACCCATTTTAGGTAAATTTGGATCTTCTTTTTTCCAATTGTATAAAACATGATCTAATTTTTTATAATGTTCAAAACTTACATCAAAAGTTTTTATATTTTCTTTCAAACGTCGATCTGATATATAGTATGTTAATCCATTATAAATATATAAATTCCCTGTAAAATTTGCTACAATATTTGTCATGGAATAAAATGCCCCATGATTAGTATAAGTATTCGAAGCTAAATTATAACTATAAGCATTACTTGAACCTGAACTAACACTAACTATTCCATCAACATTAAGAGTAGCGGTAGCGGTAGTAGTGCCAATACACAAGCGACCAGTTCTTGTCAATCGCATTAAAAATGCTGAATTTGCATACCAATAAAATGAATTAGGAAGACCTGACAGACTATTACTTGCCCCAAATTGATATGTATCAATATCCGTTTGTATAGAAATAGTCGTAGTAGAACTAGTAGCACCCACATTTTTAATATGAACAGCTGAAGCTCCATCTGCTTCCATATAGAGTGCTTTACCACTAGTTTGTTTCCAAGTATGTTGATATCCACTTTCAGGAACATAAGTATTAAACAATGTACGGGAATTTGCAGAATCAATTAATAAATTGCCAGTACTTGCAAGGCCATTAGAAGTATTAGAAATAATATTTAAGCCAACTCCTGTAGTAGTAAGAGTACTAACTGTTTTATATCCACTAAACCAACTAGATGTAAATCCACTAGATACTCCAACATTTACAACTGCCTGATCAAAACTAATATCATTCCAAGTTACTGCAAATAAATTATTTGTTTGTGCTGCACTTGCTGCAATTCCTGTACTAGATAATTGTGAAACAACATTTAATACTGGATAAGTACGATTAGTACTAGTACCTGAATCCATTTGAGAACCAATATACAATGGTAGAGTATCAGATTCTCGATAAATTCGAATACTATCACGATTAACAGTATCATTATAATATTTTATCATATTTGTAGTAGTAGTACCTGCAAGAATTTTAAATATACCCGATGCATCTGATGTATGTACTTTTGAAGCTTGATTTACACCTAAAGTCGTTATATCATTATAATTCAATTCACCAGCAGTACATGTTACTTGAGCTCCAGACAAATATAATGAAGTAGAATTAATCGATCCATTGACATAAAGTTTATATGTTGAAACATCAGTAGATCCAATACTACAATTAGTTGCATTCAAATAAATTAAATTATTTAATCGTAGAGGTAAATAACCAGTACTTGGACGCGAATAACTAAATAGATCTCCTACGCCACCACTAAAATGCATTTCAATTCCATCCCCACTTGTAAAAGTTGGACTGTTAATTCCTGTAGTTCGAATAGATCTACTAGCATCTAATGTTTTTGTTGTTAAAAGAGTAAATACATCTGAATTTGTACAATTTACATTCCCAGAAATTGCTAAAGTACTAGTAGAAGCTCCTGTAGGAGTTAAACTCATACCATTTACTGCTGTTGCATTATAATATGTACTAAACATCATAAAACCAGTGTGTGATAAAGCTGTTGTTGAACTTGCTTGGGTGTAAATTCGTCCATATGGAACTGTACCACTTGAAGAGTTATATGCACTAAAAATCATACCAGAACCAATTCCAACATCTGCTGTACCTGAAGTTAAAAGATGAGCTACTTGTAATGGATAAGCTACAGAATTATTATTAGTATCTGCTATACGAAAACTAGCATTACTAGCTACAGTAGATTCAGTAGTTATTGCTTGAGTATAAACATATCCACTACTAGTAGATATGCCTCCTATATTACCAATATTCCGACTACTATCTAAAACTAATGCTTTAGAAGCAGCAGCTGTACCAGGTGTCCCAGTCAAATACAATAGCTTAGTATCATTATTTTTACAATATAATGAATTTGCTAATTCAAGGGTCAAGTAATCTTTTAATGGATTAGTAAAGTGGCTTGGATTATACGTAGAACTAATTGATGATGGAGGTAAATATGGGAAGCCACTACTCATTTTATATCTTTTATATATATATATATGAATATACAGAAGATGGATAGTAATATTATTCTAAATTATGGAGCATCTCTTCCAAAAGATTACAGAACTGAATCGTATGGTCTAAATAAAGTATTAAATATTCAAAAATTATTTCGTGGGATTATCCTTGCCCCTTCTTTCGCAGGTAAAACGAATCTAGTCTTTCACATTATTAGAAATAGCCCAAATATTTACACTCATTTACATCTCATCGCACGCAACCCTGATCAAGAGCTATATAATTATATGCGAGATAAGTTAGAAGGTTTTATAACTATTTATGACCCTGATAATCCTCCTAGTGTAGATCAAATCAAAGCAAATGGTTCATTACAATTAGTAGTTATAGATGATTATTCAAACGATAAAATGCTACAAAAAAAGATATTTTCACATTATTTTACACGAGGTCGACATAAGTTATTATCAACATTATTTTTAAGTCATAGCTACTTTGCAACAGATAAAATGATAAGGCTAAATAGTGAATATGTATTTATTTTAAAAGCTAATAGCAAGCGTGATTTACAGCTTCTACTCAAAGATTTTAATATACCAAAAGTAGATGAACAAGGACTAATACAAGCTTATAACGATGCTACAGCTAGCAAGGGGCAGTTTTTACTAGTTGATTCTGTGCAAGGTGAACTGAGATACAATTTTAGTAAAAAAATAAATTTTGATTAGTAATTATATATAGAAGCAAGATGTCATCGATAATCAATTTAACAGGAAAATATATTGTACAGAATGGATATAATAATGTGCTTCGCTATGAATTTCCAAATAGTTCTGTAAATTTTAAAGACACTGAGATTGCAATCTCAAACATTCAAATGTATAATTCTCAATTTAATATTCATGCAAATCAATACAATAATAATAAATTTACTATTGAAATGCCCACTGGCGCTACTACAACACTGATTAATATAACATTAAATGATGGATATTACAGTTATACAGATATTAATAAATATATTATGTTACAACTAATTGCTTCGGGTGCTTACCTTATTGATAATAATAATAACAATGTATTTTACATTCAACTTTCAGCTAATCAAACTTATTATGCAGCCCAAATTGATCTATCGCCAGTACCTACTGCACTACCTGTAGGATGGACGAGACCTACTACAGGTTTTTACTCTGCAGGAGGTTCTGGACTACCATCGACAAGTTATGTGCCCCGTATCATTGTACCACAAAGTTTTAATAATATAATTGGTTTTAGTACTGGTACATTTCCAGCATCAGCTCAAACAACTTCTCAAACGTTTATATCTACTATTACACCACAGATTAACCCAGTAAGTAACTACATTGTGAGATGCAATCTAATTAATAATCCATTTAGTACACCTCCAGATGTTATTACTAGCTTTACATCCCAAGGTACCTCTATTGGACAAGTAATCGATGTACAACCAAATGAATATGCATGGCTAGCAGTGGCTGACGGCGTGCGTCCATACATAGAAGTTATTATTGTTGATCAAAATGAAAGATTCGTAAAATTTCAAGATCCATCGATTAATATTCAAATATTAGTTCGTCAGAAGGAGACAAAAAAATAAGTTATACAGCTGTAAGTATATTTTTTTTTAAATACGCAAAAGCACTTGCTTTAATTAGACTAACCATGAAATATTTAGGAGGGTATATAATAGAATAGAAATTAAGCAAATTTCAACCTCAAAGAAGAAACGATCCACCCTTAGGCTTCGTTCCACGCATTGCTCGTAGCGCAGCCATCTTAGCTTTCGCCTGTGGACTACCTTTAACCAATTTAGTACCCTTACGAGCCAAACCTACACCAGTTAGACTGCGTACTCCTTCACGGAGAGGAGCTAATTCGGGATTTGCATATGCAACCGCATCACCAACGCCACCGATCACCTTTTTAATGACAGGCCATGCTTTTTCTTTTAACCAACTCCAGATGCTACCACCAGACATAGAGTGATCCAAAGGATCCTCAGGGCATCTACGATGCGCCTCACCTTGCACGCTTCCACCAGACTTCTGGGAGTGAAAATTTAAATCGTTTTGAATTTCACCTGGCATGAAATTAATTCTAGTGCCTTTACCAGATTTTACAGCCATACGTACTTTTTTAGCATTTTCTGGATGTAATACAAGCTTTTGATTACCAGTTAAATCTTTAGCTGTAAGGATAATTGCACCACCATTTAAAGCCTTTTTCAACTTAGCTTGGGGGATTGTCCCTACGGACACAACGTCATAGTTATTGTATTTCATATTTCTTATATTGATTTACAGAAAAAAAATAGAGTAATATTAAATTATTTAAGACAGAATGTTTTAGGTTTGCGAGATTTATAATCTCCAAAGCCTTTTCCATAAGGTAAGATACTTGATTTCGTATCTGTTTTGATAAGCAAATCTTTCATTGTATTTATTAACTCATTTTCATTCGATTTTGCAGAATTTTCATATTGTTTTTTATACTCTAGACCACTACCGGTACCTAACTTGACATTTTTAATGTTTATAATCATGAAGCTTTATATTACTAGTTTTAAAATTTGATTAAATTCTGAATCATTAATTAATTTATTTTGATACATATGTATAGATAACTTTTTTAATTCATTTTTAATTGCTGTGTTAGTATTACCGAGGGTTAGTTCACCAATAAGTTTATCTAATTCAATTCGATATTGTTCAAGATCAGAATTTGGATTGTGAATAGGATGTTTAAAGTTATTAGTTAATTTAGCTACTTTTAATATATCATAGAATATTTTTTTATCATTCTCAGATAGTAAATTGTATCGATCAGAATCTAACTTACCATCGAACACTAGTAACTTTAACACAGAAAGGATTTGGTTTGATAATTTTAGTTTCTTACTTATCATCGATCCACCTGGATGGCGTAATGATAGATAACCTTCATTGAGAGCTTTTAAATTAATAAATTTACTTCCAATTGGACGGTATAAATAATCCTTGTACAATGCATCATTACTAATCCCAGCACCTCGAAATCCTCTACCTACTAGTTTAGAGCTCGTACTGAATCCAAGACCTAGAAATGGTGGGTGATCAGGCTCGATGTCTTCTAGGTCCCTATTATTCAACATATTTGTTTTTAGTCGTTCAAACTCTTGATCTAATTTTAATTCTTGAGATGTATCTCCTTGGAGATCATGATTTCTGTAATATATATCTGTTACAAATTGAAATGTACTATCCCAATCTATTTTCTGTAATTCCATTTTATATTTTCTATTTTTCGGTACATCAGATCCATTTTTTCGTTTTACCACTGCATAATCTGACAAAATAAATGGTTCCATGTGCATTCCACTTCGATCGATTGGATTAAATTGATTTGATAGTTCAGGATGGTTTTTAAATAACCTTTGAATTTTTTCATAGGAATTGGAATTAGAACTAGTACTTAATTCTTCTAAAGTCAAAGGCTTGTCTTCAGAGTGAAGTTTTATATATGCAAGAGTTTTGATCCAGTCTATAGATTTATCAGCAGTAGAATTTATTTGTGGATTCGATGTATGAAATAGAACTCCATTTTTACCGATTATTAAATTTTTATTAACTGTATCGTTTTTTGATATAGGGTGAAATTTTTGCATAATTAATTCTGGGTGATAGTTAAATAATGAAACTAATTCTTCTCTTGCTTTCTGTTGCTCATATTCTTCTGGTTCTGATTGTGTCTGCTTGGATTTAGTTTTAGCAGTAGTAGTTTGAGTACTACTACTTACTACTGCAGAAACGGAGGGTGTACTTTGTGTACCTGTCTCTATTATAGGTAATCGTAAAGTTTCAGTATTAGTAGATGCGTTTATTCCATTTTGAACTACATTAAGTTTTACATCAGATGGCCACAAAGTATTTTTATAAGCTTCTTGCTTAATTGTATCTAGTTCTTGTTCATATTCATATTGTTCGGCAAATTGTTTATATTTATTTTCTCGATCAGTCTTATTGGTATAACTTGGAAACATATCTACCAACTCTGTTGCCTAGTATCTTATAATATAGTAGAAATACAGTATAATGAAAAAAATATAATTATAATTACTTCGTGAGAATTAACTCATGAACGATATAATTCCTTTCTCGTCTTAAATCATGAAAACAATCATTATTATACTTGTATATATCTATTTTATTCTTTAATAAATTATTCTTCTGCTGTTCATAATGTTTTACTTTCTGATATCGTTCATAGTCAGGTTTCATATGATAAATCATATTCTTTGCTTTCTTTAAATCAATTTTTAGTTGAACAACTTGTTCCTCTAGTATTTCAGCAGCTAACTTAGTATCAGAGCTCTCGATTTGCATTGAGCCGGCGCTCTGATAAGGGATCGAAGATCCCTGGGGCGACTTCGGAACACCCACTGACAAGTCTTGGAGTCTGCGACTCTCACGACCTGTCGTCATTCGTGAATGTACATGACAAATTTCTTTATTTTTTGAAAGCTTACATTGCTTTCCATTTTTCCTAATAAAATTACACATCTTACTATATTGTTATATAATTATAAATAAATTATTCAATTTGAGCAAAATAATTTTGTTCTAATACAGAGCGTTTATTTTTATTAATCAGACGTAAATTCGATTGATTTTCAATTGTCTGATCGCCATCCTTCCATTCGACTAAATATTTAAATTTACCATTTTTGAGTTTTTCATGACTAAGAATTCTATGTACTTCATATATACCATTACGTTCTACAGGTGCGTCTGATACTGGAGCATTTACAACTTTTATATCATTAACAGGTTTGTATAAAACATGATTATTTTTTGATTGTATATGTACCTTATATCCATCTATGCCTATGATTGTATATACTGTGTCTGAATATTTTGCACCTTCTTTTCCAAAAGTTGTGCTTTTTAATTTATAACGCACAGAATCCCCAGGTCTAAGTTTATCTGATACTCGACCTAATAATTCTACATTGTGTGCTATTTCAGAATGCATTACTCTACCGTTTGATTCATTGGGAGTTGAGTTGATAGCACTATGCTCTGTATTATTATAATTATCAATAATCTCATCTAATAATTTCTGGGTAATCCTTGCCGATGGTATTTTCATTAACCGTTGTTTAATAGTACGAATAAAACGATCTATTTTACCTAGTGTAGTGTGATCACCTGCTTCACTATTATAGTGTTCAATATTATTTTTTTCAAAAAATTTCTCTACTTTTTTATTTGTAAATTCACTACCATTATCAGACGTAATAATAGCAGCTTGATTTTTTCTTGTAAATACTTCTATAGCATTTAAAACTGTTTCTGATTTTTTATTTAATAATAATTTTAGAAATCCGATACGTGAGTTAATATTGATTGCAGTTAAAATAACTTTCTTTCCATAGAATGCTAAATCTATCTGCCAGCTATTAGGGTTATAGCTCGTTATTTTAAAATTTTCAAATTTATTGGTTTTAGTTTGAAATTGTTGTATATCCTCTTGCTTGCTGTACCATTCTCTTACCTGTTTTAAAGTAATTGATTCATCTAATTCTCTCGCTTTTTTATATAATTTTTGAGCGGATATGAATCCCGTTCTAGGATCATGATATAAATTATGTAGTAAATTTTCGGTTGACATTGTTATTATAGTAAAATAAATATTCTTTTATATATTTAGTGGAATAGTGTGCAAACCATCTGCAAGAACCTGGCGCTTATCATACATATAATTTAATCCTGTTTTATGTTGTCGATAAGTAATCATAGACTTTGTTTCCTTACAAAGGCGGAAACCCATATTAGAGCCAGATAAAGTAATCTTATTGAGAATGACTTTTTCAAAATTAATATTCGTTAGTAGGTCGCTATTTCTGCTCTTCTGTACACCTTTAGATGAAATTTTAGATTCACCTGCGATCATCTTATTATTTTTTTCACTATATACCTCGTCAGGCAAATAGCAAATATAATTTTTAGATGATAAACTAATCATAGCATCTCCACTCCATTCCTGTTTGAATATTCCTGGTGTTTTTTTGTCAAATAAATTATTTTCGATAGTATCTTCTCGAGGAAACCATTCATATTGATGTTTAAGAAAATCTTCTTTCAATTCAGGTTTTACTAAATTTTCAAATGGTTTTTCATTTGAAAATGCAATATAAGCTGAATCAGTATCCATCTCTAAATATTCGAAATCTGATCGATCAATATATTTGTCGATACACTCGTAGTAAAATTGTAGCATACGCAATTTTGCAAGTTGATAAATGGCTATCGATAGGTGAATTGGATTGTTTTGCTTGATTCGTCTCATCTTGAGTGTGATTTCCGTCGATCCGTCTAATTCCTCCTTGTGATAGAAAGTAAACGAATTTGTGAGTTTATCCTCTTCTTTTTGATCAGTAGTGTATTTATATTCTTTGTGCTTAGATTTGTCCATACCAGATCTGCCGAATGCTGAGTTGCCAGTTAATTTCATCATATCAGCGATAATCTTTTTAGTAGGATCTAAATCACCTATACGACGTGCTGTAGTAATCTCTTCCATAAATTGTTCAAATGGTTGATGAGAATATGCTTTAATAAATGAATATGTTTTGGTAATGACTAAACCGTGCTCGAGATACCAGTTAAGTAAAGGAGTATAAATTAATATTTTTGTACCAAAATAGCTACTTATCAGCTTTTTAGATTTTCGCGCACCAGACTTACCTTTTGATTCATTATATTCAAACATGTGTTCACCAATAATAGATTTATCTTTAGGGTCGATTTCAATATTTTTGAAAATGGGACACATTTCAGAAAAGTAATCTTTCAAGTGTACAGGTGTTTCAATATCACACTCTAAAAATCCAAACAATTTTTTTGATTTAATATCATCGATAATTGTATCATATGTATTAATTGTTGTTAATTGACCACAAGGCATTTCATTACCGAGAGCCCATAGATATAAAGCATTGGCGTCATAACCAATAATCTTTTTAGTAATTTTATTAGAATCACGAATATAAGTTTCATTTCGTTTTGCATAACGAGTGAAAATGATAGATGGACCACCTGCTATGTTCTCTTTCATTTTCTGATAAATATCTTTATTATCTTCATCGATTGAGTGTACTAACCGATTTGAGTTAAATTCGAGTAATTTTTGATATCGAAAAGCAGATAAAGACATGTTTTTACGCGCACAATTACACTTAATACAAGTCATAAGAATATTTCCATCTTGATGACCGATTTTATTATTAATTCGATCAGCAGAAGCATTGTCAATATCTAATTTACATTTACATAAACCACATAGATAATGTTGTTTAGCTAGTAAATCATTCAGATGTTCAATTGTCATACTAAATTCACGATCAGCTTTAATATCTTGCTGTGGATAGCCATTGAATCGTGTAAGTGGAAAGTCAAATTTTTCAGCTAAATTTGATGGTTTAATTAAATTCTCGCTTAAAAAGCATTTTTGGTACATTACTTTTTCAGCTAATGATGGTAATGATACTCCATCACCAAAAATATCTAGACTAAATTGTCGGTAAAATTTTCGCTGTTCCTTGATGGCTAGAATGAAGGGAGCTACATCTAAATTATTATACCAGATAAGTAAATCCTTTACAGTTTTCATTTCATAATATTTCCAAACAAATTTTAATCGTTCATAATCTTTTTGAGATAATTTTGTATTTTTTAATTTACTATCAAAACATTTAATTGGTGGGAGAGCTTTCTCATCTAATTTATCGAAGCTAGTGATATATTCATAACAAAAGTGACCTTTAGCCATATTACAAGTACATGTAATCTCTGATTCACATTTGCATTTACCAAGATATGTTTCTAAATATTTGCTGTAGCTTGTACCTGGTGGCAAATAATTTGTAATATCTAACATTTTTAGATAATCAGTTGAGATACACATATAACCATGATTCTTAATCACACGTTTTACTGGACCAATAGCAGCAAACAGTTCATTTCGAATTAAATTAATATCATACTTTTGTGAATTGAATCCAATGCATGGAACTTGTTTTAGAATTTGATCTAATCGTTTAAGTTGGGCCTCCAATTCTGGTCCTTTAGAGAGATATTTAATTAAATTTTCAAATTTATTTACATTGTACAGATAAATTTTTTGAGATACCTCTCTGATATAAGAAAACATATCTTCTAATAATTTTTTTGGATTTTGACTAATGAGGCAATTTACTAAACCAGATAGACTATCAGAGATAGAGACCGATACAGGAATATGTTGATTAATAAATTCAGTTTTATCCCCATTTTTAATACAGATTGGTTTCAATATTGCTTCAAAGTCGTATACAATGAAATGATCCAAATAATGATCAATTCCCTTAATACCATATTTCCTTAGCATAGATTTAATCAAATTTTCTTTTGGTCTGTAAATAGAAGGTCCTTTGACAAATGTTTGAATCTCAGCTCGTTGACATTGATTGCGAATATGATTTCGTTTACTTTTCGAATCAGTAAAAATTGTATTACATTTTTGACATTGAAATTTAGAATTAAATTTATCAATTGATGTGATATACAATGCATGGTTCTCATGTGACAAAATATTTAATGTATTGTTATAATTTTTACTCGTCTCTCGTAGTCGTTCGATATCACCTGTTTCTACATCCATAGTATAAACTTCAATATTTACTTTAAAGCATTCTTCTAGTTGATCAAATTCTAAAATGTCTAATGGTTTAAAATTTTTGTAAAGATATAGCGAGTATTTATTATTTTTGAACTCACAATATTTTTGAAATGTTTCTTTTACTTTAACTTGAATCTTTCGCGGATCTGGTTTCTTTTCGATTAAGTGATATGCGAGGCAATGAAAAACACATTTATTTTGCGTTGATGGAAAATTAATAATATGCTTATTCTTTTTAATTATATCAGGCATAATAGATTCACTATCACCTAGAGAATAGTTTAATGGATAGATAATCACTTCGTAGCCACTTATAGCACGTAGTTTGACTGCTGATTTTTCAAATCTAATCACATCTTCCTTCCTTTTCGACTTAATAGCTTCAAATACTGGACCAATTTCATGACGTGTATTGATTGTAAAAGGCATAGGAAAAATTGCTGTATTAGCCATGTTTGGATGATAATGGAAGTCCTCGTCATCAGCTGCATTATAACAATCATATCCTAATGCAATGTTGATCTTGTAGGCTGTCGTTTGAGTTTTCATAATATTTTCCAATCGATCGTGAAAGTCAGACTCAGAAATATATTGATAGGTATGTTTGATTACATTTTTACCTTCTTGAAATTTATATTTTACTTTGCTAGTTTTTATGGATAGAGCCTCATGAAACTTAACTGGATCAATATTATATTTTTTGATCAAAGCTTGGTTAATTTTAGGGGTAAGTTTTGTGACATATGTCATCCGGCCTGTTTTAGTAGATGGAACTTTAACTCGAAATGATGATCCCCATTTTCTTACTGAGATATCTAAAGACTTTAAACCTTCTACTTCGTATGCTAACATATTTCTTCCTATATTATAAATTTATGCATCAATATAGAAAGAATTTTGACCTGTATATAATCTTTATTATTTTTTTCAAAAAAATTGAAATTAAAAACTGGTTGAATTAATTTTTAATTTTTTTTTTTCAGCTTTCTCTTGCTTATGAATTTGATCATATTTTCGTTGCTTTTCAAGAATCTTTTCACGATGGCGTAGATAATAAGCCTTTTGCACTTGTTGAATCATCTCTTTATTCCTTTGATAAGTTTCTGGATTGTAAACCATTGTTGTATCTTTGTATCTTTGTATATTTATTTATATAAAAGTCAATATTACAAAAATAATTAAATATTTCGAAGCCAAGCGTCTTCTGGACGTTGTTTCAATAACCATTGAAAATATTGTGGATCAACTGATTTAACTACAGGATATGTCTTGTAAGCATGCTTACCAAAACATAACTTAATTTGAGTTGCAAGATTTTTAACAATAAAATCTTTCAAGTCAGGAGTTAAATATTGACTCGCCTTGTCAGAAAGTAGATAGCTGATATATTTATCATCTACATCGAGTAAATCACAAACATTTTTTCCTTTGTACTTTCCAAAATTTAAAACCAAATTAGAGTCATGTACCGGATCGGTCTGGGTTTCAGTTGAAATTGACATAAGGAAATCTTATGTTTAAATTTTTTATGTTTAGATGATATATATTTTCATCAATAAATTTCTTGACACAAAATAATAAATAAATATAATATAATCGATGATTAATAGTGCTCAAGCAAGTATACTGAACATCCCCACACTATCATTACAAAAAGTAATTTTTCAACGTAAATTAAATCGAATTGATGATTATGAGGACGGATTTACGCTGATGCAATGTATTGAGTATTTACAAAGCGCTAATCTAGTTAATGATGATGTTTGTAGCACTCATAAATACTACATTTTCCAGCAGAATCTAATCATAAAAGATGCGCGGTTTAAATATAAGCATTCACAACCGGGTATAATCTATCTTTGGCAGAAATATGTTCCAAAGTTTGACTTAAATAATGATTTATTCTAATATAACCATGAATTTTTGGGAGAAATTTAAAATGTATTTAGACCGAAAAAGAATTGAGCATAGAATTTACGAACAAGAACGTAATGCTTATTTAAAACAAAACGATTTAAATAGACGCAAATTTCATAAAGCAAGTTGTACTATTTGTAGCGGTGAGTATTGGATTTGCGATGATTATCTTTTTAGTAATAATACGACTGAAGCAACGTTTTAATAGACTAA
>ERZ1292642.783-Hain-H14-01um-R1-783-length-16622-cov-5_pt1 | contig 16622 bp, 19 predicted proteins | sample MGYA00564403_ERZ1292642 | MGnify/ENA primary metagenome ERZ1292642 (study PRJEB36523, sample SAMEA6512643) | groundwater metagenome | collected 2019-01-09 | study: AquaDiva: Metagenomics assemblies of 32 groundwater samples | reverse complement strand
CAGGTCGCGAACTTCCGAGCCGACGGCACGCTTGCGTTCCGAAACGGCACCGCGCTCCAGATCATTCTCTCCGGCACGCCGACGGGCGCCGACAAGACGGCCACGTTTCAGGACGTGACCGGCACGGTCTACGTCACGAGCGGGACGGACGTCGCCGTCGCGGACGGCGGGACCGGCTCGTCAACGGCCGCAGGCGCGCGAACGAACCTGGGCCTCGTGATCGGCACGGATGTTCAAGCGTTCGACGCGACGCTGCTCGCGCTCGCCGCGCTCGGCACGGTAGCCGATCGCGTCGCGTACACGACCGCGCTCGATACCTGGGCCGAGACGCCGTTGACGGCATTCGGCCGCAGCCTCATCGACGACGCGAGCGCGGCGGCGGGTCGGACCACTCTTGGTGTCGTTATTGGCACCGACGTTCAGGCGTGGGACGCGGATCTCGATGCGGTCGCAGCGCTCGCGACGACGGGTCTCGCGGCGCGCACGGGCGCGGCGACGTGGGCTAACCGCACGCTGACCGCTCCCGCGGCAGGCTTCACGATCACGAACCCTGCGGGCGTTGCTGGCGACCCGACGTTCGTCCTCGCGAACGACTTGAGCGCGCTTGAAGGACTCGGCACGACCGGGCTCGCCGTACGATCCGCGGCCGACACATGGCTGACCCGTTCGATCGTCGGCACCGCGGATCAGGTGACGGTTGCGAATGGCGATGGCGTCGGGGGCAACCCGACGCTTTCGATACCGACCGCATGGACGACGTTCACGCCCACGGTCACGCTCGTGGGCGGTGCCGGAAACGTCGTCCCGGTGTACGTGACGAACACGGGACGCTACCGCAACATCGGCGGCGTCGTTCACGTCGATATCTACCTGACGGGCGACGGCGGCCTCGAAGGCGCCGGAACGGGGCGCTTCAACGTTGCGCTCCCGGTTGCGGCGAACGCCAGTCACCCGACGAACCTCTGGGGCGCAGGTTACGGCCTCAACGGCACGACGTCGTTTGCACTCTACGGCCAGATCGCGCCGTCGGCAACCACCGTCGAGTTGTCGTACTTCTCCCTCATCAACACCGTCGTCGACTTTACCGGGGCAGACCAAAACAACACGATACGCACCGTGCGCCTCAAGTTCTTCTACGAAGCATGATGCTGACGTTGGGGTGCGGCGTGGACGCCTGCGCCGCACACGGGTAGGATGCTCGCGTCGTGCCGGACAACCCGCTACTGAACCCGCGTCGCACGGCAGAGATGGCGCGTTTCAACATGCGCCTCGCGAACCTCGGCGAGACGCGCCGGTTTCGTCGCCTCGATCGCCTCTGGGCGTACTACATCGGCGCGCAGCACCTCGTGCGCGGCTTCGATTGGGACGGCCGCAAGGTGCAGGGCGAGGGCAACGAACCCGACTGGATCTCCGCCGCGATCGGCACCAACCAGTTCATCGGCCGCGACGACGTCGATCCCGGCTTCTACATCCCGCTCAAAGCCCGCCGTCCCTGCGCGTCGCTGCGCCTCCCGAAGCAGATCGTCGATCGCCTGACGGTCATGCTGTTTTCGGAGTCCAGGTGGCCGACCATCCGCGTCGACGGCGACCCGACGACCGAGGACTACGTGCAGCAGCTCGCGCGCACGGCGAAGCTGCGCGAATCGATGGTCATGGCGCGCATGATCGGAGGCGCGACCGGCACGGCCGCCGTCTCCTACAAGCTCTTCAACGGCATCCCCCGCGTCGAGGTCCACGACCCGAAGCATCTGACCGTACACGCCTGGACCGATCGCGGCCTGCTCATCCCCTCCGTCGTCTCCGAGCTGTACCGCTACGAGGAGCAGGAGGAGCGCGACGGCAAGCTCGTCAACGTCAAGTACTGGTACCGCCGCGACTGGAACACGACGAGCGAAATCATCTACAACCCCGCGCCGGTCGGCAAAGGCGACGATCCGGTCTTCACGGAAAAGGAGCGCTTCGACCACAACCTCGGCTTCTGCCCGCTCGTCTGGATTCAAAACAGCCCGAACTCGGGCGGTGCCGACGGCGTCGGCGACTACGACGACGAATCGATCCCTGACCAGTTCGACGCCACCGATGCGCTCTTCAGCGCGATCAACAAGGGCACCGTCTTGAACGTCGAGCCGACGCTGAAGCTCCGCATGAATCGCGAGGACTACGTCGGCGCGACGATCAAAAAGGGATCGGAGCACGCCATCTTCACCGGCAAGGACGGGGACGCCTCGTACATGGAATCGAGCGGCTCATCGATCTCGATCGGCATGACGGTCCTCGCGCGCAACGTCGCCAACATCCTTGACGCGTGCAGCGTCGTGCTGGTGGACCCGGAGAAAATCAGCGGCGCCGCGCAGTCGGCCAAGGCGATCGAGTACATCTACGCGCCGATGGTCGCACGCGCCGACGCGCTGCGCATGACGTGGGGCGAGGGGCTGCGTCGCGTCGTCGAGGGGCTGTGGAAGATGTGCGTCGCGTTCCACGGAAAGCCCACGACGATCACGGACCCCGAGACCGGCGAGCAGACGCCCGCGCAGTTCGGCGTGCTTCTGCCGGATCGCGTCATCGAGGACGACGCCGGGAACATAACGCGCGAACCGCGCGAACCCGGAGAGGGCGGCGACATCAAGCTCGTCTGGGGTCCGTACTTCCCGCCGACTCTCTCCGACACGCAGACCGCGCTCGGACTCGCGCAGGCCGCTGCGGGCGGCGCGCAGCTCTTCAGCGCGGAGACGATGCGCCGCTGGGCAGGCAACTTCGTCGGCGTCGAGGACGTCGATCACGAGGTCGAATTGATCGAACAGGAACGCGCCGCGCTGCCCGGAATGCCGTCGCCCGATCTGGCAGGCGGCGGGAGCGAGCAACCGCTCACGGCGGAGCAACTTCAGGCGGCGCTAGATGGCGCGAACGCGCCGGACGAAGGATCTTCGCGCGGTGGCATACAAGCGCTCGGCGGCAGGCGAACGGGCGCCGGCGTCCCGATCGACAGGGGCGACGACGCAAATTGGTTGAGATAGCTGGTGGCCGGACCCGTCGAGATTCTCCGTGCGAACCGCGCACGTGTGCTGCGAACCGCCGAGACGACCGACGTCAACGCGGTCAACCGCTTGCTCGCCGACGCGCGCCGCGAGCTCGAGCGCCGCCTCGCCGACGCGAAACGTCGCGGCCTCGGCGAGCGCTACACCGCCGACCGCATCCGCGCGACGATCGCGGTCGTGCGCGACGTTCAAGATCACCTCGCGCGCGCGATGCACGCCAACGCGAAGGATCGATTCCGCAAGCTCGCCGAACGCGGCATCGAAGACGTCGCCCGCTACGTGACCGCGATGGAGAAGCGGTACACCGGCGTCACGCCGGAGCTTGCGATCGATCGCGCCGTTCGCTTCGACGCGCTCGTCTCCGGCACCGAAGCGTCGCTCCTGCGCCAGCACGAGGTGTCCGTCGATCGCTACGGCACGCACATGATCGGCGAGATGGAGAACGCGATGCGGCTCGGCGTCGCGACCGGAGCGACGACCGACCAGATGATCAACGCGATCGTCAAGACCAACGCGCCGGAAGGCTGGCGCCCTGGCGAGGGCATGACCGCCGGCGAGGGCAAGGTCGCGGGCGAGTTCGTGCGGCAGCAGTATTGGGCGGAGCGGATCGTCAGGACGGAGTCCATGTTCTCGTACAATTCCAGCGGCTGGCGCGCGATGGTCGAGACGCACGACGCCGACTTCCCGGACATGAAGCGCATCATCGTCGCGACGTTCGACTCGCGGACCGCCGACGACTCGAAGTACGTCCACGGCCAGATTCGCGGCGTGCGCGAGCAATTTTACGACGGCAAGAAATACTATTTGCATCCGCCGAACAGGCCAAATGATCGCGAGTGCGTAGTCGCCCATCGTCCGCACTGGCCGATCCCCGCCGTCGCGCAACCGCGATAGCGCGCGGTCGCGCTTGACAACGCCGCCCGCCCGCGCGCAAACTTCGCTTCGATGCCTTCCGGCAGCGACGTCAAGGCGTGGGCGAACGGCGCGAAGAGCAAGGCCGTCGCGGGCGCGATCAAGTGGGCCGGCAAGGTCGGCTTCACCGCCTCGCGTGCGAGCCTCGCGAACAAGCCCGGCATCGCCGACCCAGACAAGCTCGCGGGATGGCTCAAGGCGCAGGCGCGAAAGCGCGGCCAACTCGCCGCCGCGCACAGGTGATCCGATGGCCGACCTGACCCCGAGCATCATGCAGCCGATGACGACGCAGAACATCTCGCCGCGCCACGAAGTCGAGCGCCGCGAGGAATGGGAGCGCGAGCGCTGGCAGCGGTACGCCCACGCGACCGAGCCGGTCCCGTACACGCCCCGCACCGGCGAGACGATCCGCCGCGAACACGCGCAGGGCGGCGGCTGGCCGCCAGGCGGAACCGTCTACGTCCCCGGCGCCGGAGAGGACCGCGCCGACCTTCCGCCCGAGACGAGCGTCACCGCGGAACGCTACGGCACGCTGATGGGCGTGCAGCGCGCGCAGAGCGGCGGACTCGAAGACGAACCCGACGACGTGCCGAGCATCGAAGGCGGCACTCCGTTCCGCAACCTGCGCAGCACGTAGGAGACGACCATGGACAATCCGCTCACGCACGCACCCTCCGCGACCGGCGAACCGTCGAACGATCCGCCGCAGGCGCCGAACCCGAGCGAGCCGTTCGCGATGCCCCCGGCCGAAGGTGGTCGCTGGGTCGGCCTGAAGACGCCGACCGTCGAGGGCTGCCCCACGCTTCCCGCGACCAGCCTGCGCTCGGGCTAGTCGGTGGCGTCGCAGGCAAAGCTCGAAGGCAGCATCACGATCTCGCCGGGGGTCGTGACGGACTCGACGTTCCCCGCCGGGAGCGCGACGATCCCGCTCGCGTTCACGCAGGCGATCAAGACCTTCAACGTCGACCAGCCGCTTCGGCGCTTCACCGGCACCGGCGCTCCGCAGGCCGTCTCGCTCGGCGTGACGAGCGCGGAGTTCCTCTACGTCCGCACGCAGGCCATCGGAACGATCCGTTTCAACGGCGGCACCGACGTCCCGATCCACGGCACTTTCATCATGGAATTCCCGACGACGGCGCCGCTGACAGCCTTGAGCATCACGGTCTCGGGCACGGTCGAGTACGCGGTCGGCGGATCTTGATGTTGACGCCGCGCGCGTGCGGTGGTAGACGCGCAAGCAACATGGCGGACATGCTCCGCTGGAGGACAGGACGATGACGCTTCAAGCATCCGCAAACCGCGCGACACCCGGTCAGATCCCCGACATCCTGCGCCTCCTCGACTTCGGCGACTGGCTCGCCCAGATGTCGGCGCCTCGGCTCCGCACGACCGCGACGACGCCCGCGCTCACGATCGCGGTGAACGACGTCGTGTTCCCGCGACCGGTGCTCCACATCGTCGCGATGACGGCGAGCGTCGGCGGCAACGACCGCCCCGTCGTCTTCGTGCCCGACACCTCCGCCGTCGCGGCGGGCGCGGGCGGCGCGGCACCGGGCGTGCACGCGGCCGTCTTTACGCGCGACGCCACCAGCGGACTCATCACGCGCGTCACGTTCAGCGGCGCGCCGACGATTCCGTTCGCGCTCGTCATCGAGGAGAACACCGGCCTGCGCGCCGCGCTCGACGGAACCGAAATCTGATGCTCGCGCGCTCCGCGCGCTGAAGGAAAGGGACGCTCGCCATGCCCCCCGATCCGACGCCCGCCGTTCCCGGAACTCCTCCGGCACCGGCTCCCGACACGCCGCCCGCTCCCGACCCGCTCGCGGCAACGCCGCCCGTTCCGCCCGTCGCGCCGGCGCCCGGTACGCCCGCGCCCGCAACGCCTCCGATCGTCGCGCAGCCTCCCGCTCCGGCGCCCGAATCGGCGCCTCCCGCGAACGATCTCGACTGGCTCAAGCAGCGGCTCGAACGTCAGACGCGTACGGCGGAGGAACGAACGCGCAAGGAACTTTGGGCGACCGTCGGCGCGAAGTCGCAGGCGGAGTACGACGCGGCGATCAAACGCTTCAACGACGCGCAGGCCGCAGCCGAAACGGCGCGCGTTGCGACGCTCACGCGCGAGCAGCAACTCGGCGAGGAAGTCGCGCGCGCGAGGGCCGAGGCCGCCGCGACGAAGCAGCAGCTCGCCGACCTCCAAGAGGCCGAGAAACATCGTCAGGTCGAGGCGGAGTTGACGGCCGAGGCAACGTCTCTGGGATTCGTCGATCCGACGGACGCAATCGCGCTACTTCGCGTCCACGTCGCGGATCTTTCGGACGCCGAAGCCGAGGCGCTCGACACGAAAGCGTGGCTCGGCGAGCTCAAGACGAAGAAGCCGCATCTCGTCAAGGCCGCGCCCGCAGCGCCGCCGATCGTTCCCGCGAACACGGCTCCGGGAGCGCCCGCTCCCGCCCCCGCGCCGGCAAATCCCAACGCGCCGTTCGATGCGCGAACGCTGCCCGGCCCGGAGTGGCAGAAGCATCTGCGCAGCCTCGGCGTGCCGGGTCATTAACCGTGGCGCTTGACACGACAGGATTCGGAGCGTAGACGTACATCTGACAGCGGGTCGTCGGACCCACTCCGCACCACGCGACGCCGGCGGTAACGGGCGACAGCGGAGCAAGCAGCGTGGTGAACGGCGCCTTCGAGGCGCGCAGCAGGAGAGGGAACCGACATGACGGTCATCGTAGGCGTCCCCGCATCCATCAACAACGCGATCCAGACCGGCACGCTCGAGCGGATGTGGAACGAGTCGCTCGCTCCGACGCTGCTCTTCCGAGCCGACGCGCTCGCGGAGGTCTGGCCGATCAACTTGGGCGAGACGCAGATTTTCTCGCGTCCCGCCTTGCTCGCGCCGCGCACGACCCCGCGCGCCGCCGGCACCGATCCGGTCCCGCAGGCGATCGGGATCGAACAGTGGGAGGTGACGGCGCAGGCGTTCTCCGACTCGATCGACACGCACATGCCGACGTCGAACGTCGCGCTGGCGCCGCTCTTCCTGATGCACGCCAAGCAGCTCGCGATCCAGGCGGGCATGTCGCTCAACCGGATCTCGCGCAACGCGCTCTACACCGCCTACGTCGGCGGCCACAGCGCGACCGCGGGCGCGCAGCCGGCGGTGAATCAGGTCAACATCGTCGGCAACGGCTTCCGCCGCGTGCTCGTCAACGGCCGGCAGACCGACATCTCGGTCGCCAACCCGATCGCCGTCATCTTCGGAGCGGCCGACGCGCGCAACCTGACCGCGTTCGTCCCCACGGATGCGAACGATCCCGACGGCCCCGGCGTCGCCACGTACGACGGCGCCGACCTCGCGCTGGCGTCGCGGACGGCCGTTCGTGCGCTCAACCGGCCGTTCCTCATCCGCGCCGGCGGCGGCACGTCGGTGGACGCGCTCGGCGCCGCCGACACGTTCGTGATGCAGAACGTGATCGACGCGGTCGCGCGCCTGAAGCAGATGAACGTGCCGCGCTTCACCGACGGCACGTACCACCTGCACCTCTCCCCGACGCAGAAGGCGCAGCTCTACGCCGACCCGGCGTGGCGCGTGCTGTACACCGCGCTGCCGGACAGCGTCGCGTTCCGCGACCAGGCGATCGGACACCAGAACAACGCGCTCTGGTACGAGAACTCGGAGGCGCCCGACTCGACCAACACCGGCGCGCAGACCGTTCGCGTCGGCACGGCGCAGTACGGCCGCGACGTCCACGCCGAGACCGTCAACGCGGGCGGCTTCAACATCCACCGCGCCGTCGTGGTCGGCCAGGCGGCAGAATACGAGAAGTTCATCGACGAGTCCGCCTACATCACCGAGGCCGGCATCACCGGCAAGGTCGGCGAGTTCTTCGTGACCGTCGGCGGCGTCCAGATGATGACGGAGCGCATCCGCTACATCCTGCGCGCGCCGCAGGACCGGCTCCAGGAGTTCGTCGGCCAGACGTGGAGCTGGAAGGGCGACTTCGCGATCCCGTCCGACTCGCTCTCGGGCGACGCCGCCCGCTTCAAGCGCGCCGTCGTCATCGAGACGATCGGGTAATCGTCTCCGCAGGAGATCGACATGCCGAGGCAGGCCGACGCAGTCGAGACGAACGCTCCGATGGTCGATGGCGAGCGTCCCGGCGCGAGCGCACCGGCTGCGTCGCCTGCCGAGGCGCTGGCCGCGCCCGAACGGGTGTTCGAGGTGACGGCACCGGCCAGCATCTTCGTCGGCTCCCGTGCGCCCGCAGGCTGGAGCGGCGGGTCGCACGTGACGTTCAAGGTCGGCAAGATCCTCACCGCCGCGCAGTACGACATCGCCTTCCTGCGCGAGCAGGGCGTGCAGATGCGCGAGGTCGTCGCGGCGCCCGACGGGGGTTAGTCCCCCATGGCGCTGTCCCCCGAAGAGCGGGAGCGCGTCCGAACGCACCTCGGCTACACGTCCACCGCGCCCGTGTCGTCGATCGCGTTCGGCGTTCCGCGCGGCGGCGAATCGCTCTACATGGTCGAGTCGGCCATGAACAATCTGCTCGTCGTCGCGGAGGGGCGCGTCCGCGAGACGCTCGGCCGGCTCGATACGACGCTCGATCGGATCAACGGCGCGGAGGAGCGGCTCGCCGCGCGCAGCATCGGCGAGATCGAGACCAACCCCGACGAGATCAAGATGCTCTGGCGATCGTATCGGTCGTGGCAGGAGCAGCTTGCGAACGTGCTCGGCGTCTACCCCAACCGCTTCGACCAGCGCATGATGGGCGGGACCAGCACCATCCGGGTCATCTCGTGACCATCCGCGCGATCGAGCCGTCCGAGGCGAAGCGGTCGCTCGCGGTGTCGCTGCGCCCCGTCGCCGACAACCTGCGGCAACTCGCAAGCGAGCTGGGCGCCTCGCCGTACCGCGTCTTCATGGTCCACACGAAATGGAGCGGCGCCAAGCCCGGACGCGGCAACGAGAGCATCCTGCGCGTCGTCGAGATCCTGCCGACCCCGCGCGTGCGCGCGATCAACTCGCTCACCGGCCGCCCCACCAGCGTCGGCATCCTCGAGGCCGAAAGCGTCTCGGTAGATCGGATCTCGGCGGACCGCTACAACGAGGACCAACTCGGCGGCCGCGTCGGCGGCGTCGAGATCCCGGACGACCAGAGCTTCTACTACGAGGTCGTCGAGGACGGCCGCAGCACGCCGAACCCGCTGCGTAGGCGCTTTCGCGCCGCCAGTCCGGCCGGCCTATCGCAAGTCGGACTCGACTTCAGCCTTCGCTTGGAGCGATCGAGCGAGGACCGTTCGCGTCGCGGCATCCCGGCGAGCGACGTCGCCGTGCGCGTAGGCGACTGATGCCGAACATCTCGCTCGACGCCGTCGCGCCGCTCATCCGCAAGATGGCGCGCGAGTATCCCGTCGCGACGAAGCGCGGGCTGTGGTCCGCCGCGCTCCGCGCCGCCGATCCGGGCGGCGGCGGAGGCGGGATCATGGCGCAGGTGATCGCCGACACCAAGCCGTTCCCGCCGGTAGGCGTCACCGGCGCGTACCGCGCGTCGTGGGGCTCCGAGCAGACGCCGGACGGCGCACGCGTCTTCACGGACATCCCGTACGCCGCCTTCATCGAGATCGGCACGCGCCCGCACTGGCTCGGCTGGAACACCGAGGCGGGTCGCGCGCTGCGGCTCTGGGCGGCTCGCAAGTTCGGCGTCGACGATGGCGAACGTGTCGCCTTCTTCGTGCGCCGCAAGATCGCGGCACGCGGCACCGCGCCACGCTGGGTCGCGCAGCGCGCCACGCCGATCATAGGCAAGGCCGCGATCGAGGAAGTGCTGCACGAGATCGAGGCTGCCGCATGAGCCACCCGCTCCCGAACGTCAGCCCGCGGCTCGCCATCGCCCGCGCGCTCGCGCGCTACTTGGAGACGCTCGTCTTCACGCGCTCCGGTCCGCCAGACGTCTTGTTCAAACTGAAGCGCGTCTGGGACGAATGGCCCGACGCGGAGACGCGCATCGACTACCCGAGCGCGAGCGTCCTGCCCGGCACGGCGGAGTACGACGATTCGTTGCTGACGCCCAGCTTCGTCGAGGGCACGTTCGGGCAGTTCGCGCCCGGCACCGCGCTCGTGCAGCAAGCCGAGCTGACCGAGCGCATCCAGCTCGACATCTGGGCGTCCAGCCGCGAGGAACGCGAAGCGATCGTGGCCGGCATCGAGTCGGCGCTGAACCCACGCGAGGACGCCTACGGCCTCGACCTCCCGATGCCCGACTACTACGAGCGTGAGGCGAGCTACCTGCTTCACGGCGTCCAGTTCATCGACGACGAGGGCAGCGCGAGGAACGAGCGACGGGCCGTAATGCACATCGACGCCATCGCTCCGGTCGTCGCGCTGCGGCACACCTCGCTCATGCTCCCGCGGGTCACCGTTGCCGTCGGCGCAACGCTTGACGTGACAGCGTGACGGATCGCATGGTAGAAGCGTACCGCAAGGCAGAGGACCAGCAGGTCCACTCCGCACAACGCGACGCCGGCGGTCAACGGGCGACGCGGAGCCCAAGCGTGGTGACGGAGGACTAGATGGCAGCCGGTTTCATCCGACGGTTCCTCGCCGATCCGGGCAACGAGACGCTCCTCTCGATCGAGGGCGTCGACATCCTCGATTTCACCGGCGCAGCCGCCATCCTGGGCACCGGCTACGGCGCCACGATCCTCGTCGGCGAGAGCGAGAAGGGGCTGTTCAACACGCCGACCGACGTCAACGGCGGCTCGTTCGTCGACACGTTCGGCGGCTTCGGCTTCGTCTACGGCGGCGTCGAGGGCAGTGGCCCCGTCGCGGCCCGAAACGGCCTCTCGTTCGCCGCGCCCGATGCGCTCGAGAACTGGAACGGCAACGCGTTCGTTCAGCTCTACGGCAAGCGGTTCAAGCGGCTCATCTTCGTGCGCGCCGATTCGAGCGCGGTCGACGGCGGCGGCGCCATCAGCCGCGCGCGCTTCACGCGCATCACGAACGGGCGCCACGTCGGATCGGTCGCGGCGCCGTTCAACATCCGCTTCGAGGCCGTCGCGACGCGCACGATCATTCTCACGACCGACCTCGGCGGACCCGTCACCGCGACATTCACCGCGGGTCCGGCGACGCACACGGCCGGAGCCTTCAACGCGGGCAACACGCTCACCGGCGACAGCCTCCTCTTCACGATCAACGGCGGGCCGGTGCAGACGGTGACGTTCGCCGGCGGCGACCCGATCGCCATCGCGGAGGTCGTCGATCAGATCAACGCTGGCATCATCGGCGTGCAGGCCACGGTCGAGGGAGCCGTCATCCGCGTCCGCACCGACCGCGAGGGCACCGGCGCCACGATGGTCATCTCGGGCACGGGTTCCGCGCTGGCGGACACCGGCATCGTGGCCGCCACCTACACCGGCACGGGCAACGTCGCGAACGCGGAAGCCGTCACGCTCGCCGAGTGCGAGACCGTGATCGAGGGCGCGGTCGGCATGGCGGCGCTCGGCATCTCGATCATCACCGTCGGGCAGACCGCGCTCGTCGTCGAACGCAACACGCCCGGCGTTGGCTTCAGCGTCACCATCGGCGCCGGCGGCCTCAACAACGAGTTCGGGTGGACCGCCGGCCCCTACCTGGGCGCAGCGGCGGGCGGCATCGCGGGCACGATCCCGGCGGGCACGCGACTGCGAAACGCCGGCGACACGTCGAGGTGGGTCACGGCCGAAGACCTCGTGCTCGACACCACGAGCGGCCCGTTCGATGTCCGCGTCCGTCCGACGCCGGACGACGGAACGCAGGTGGACCTCATCCTCGGCGCCTTGAACACGATCGTTGACGTTCCCCCTGCCGCGCTCGGCGTCTTCTCCGTGACCAATCCGGCGGCGGTCAACAAGCGCACCGAAGCGCAGATCGACACCGCCTACCAGGCGGCGCTCGATTCGACGCTCGACATCAACACGATCGCGCGCGAGGCGACCGGCATCTGGAGCGCCCGCACCTCGACGGCGATCCGCGCGGCGCTGCGCCAGAACGCGCTCGACGCCTCCGCGAACGGCATGTTCGGACGCATCGCGTTCGTCCGCCCGCACCTCGCGACCAACCCCGGCAGCGGCGCCAACCAGGCGCGCGACGGCGCGGGCGGGTCCAACAGCGTCGGCGCGACCCGCAACGAGCGCGTCGTCTACTGCTTCCCGTCCGTCACCGCCCGCATCCCCACGATCGCCCTGCGCGGCGTCGGCGGGGGCACGGGCTTCACCGCCGACGGCGTCGTCAACGTCGGCTGGGACGGCTTCGTCGCCTCGCTCCGCAGCCGCCTCAACCCCGAAGAGAACCCCGGCCAGCAGACCGACATGCTCGGCTTCGTCATCGGCTTGGAGGCGGGCAACGCCTCGATCGCCGGACTCGACATCGCGGACTACGAAGCGTTCCGCGCCGCCGGCATCGCCGCTCCCCGATTCGATCGCGGTGAGGTCGTCTTGCAGTCCGGCGTCACGAGCGTCGATCCGGCCGTCACGCCGGCGCGTCGCAACATCGCGCGCCGCTCGATCGCCGACTTCATCCAGGACTCGCTCGCGCTGCGCGCGCAGGCGTACGTCAAGAAGATGAACATGCCGGCGCGTCGCAGCGCCTTCGCGGGCGAGGTGGACACGTTCTTGAACGCGCTCAAGAGCCCGAACGACGCGTCGCGCGCGCGGATCGCCGACTACTCGATCGACATCACGAGCGGCAACACGCGCGCGTCGCTCGCGCTCGGAATATTCCGCATCATCATCCGGGTAGCAACCTTCAGCTCGATGGACGCGATCGTTCTCTCCGCCGAGGTCGGCGAGAGCGTGGTCGTGGCGGAAGCGGCATAACGGAGGCATCGCATGGGCGTCTCACGCGTACGCGGCCAGGAAGTAGAAGTGAGGATCGTCCGCGATGGCGGCTTCCTCGACACGCTCACCGCGATCCAGTCGTTCGAGTGGACGTCGCGCACCTCCACGCTCGAAGCCGATCGCCTCGGCGGCACCACGACGGAAGTCGACGACATCTACCACGGTGCCTCGGGCCGGATTCAGATGCACATCGAGTCGTCGTCGTACCTCGCGTTCATCGAGTCGGTGCGCGACCGCGCGCGCCGCGTCACGCCGGTCACGTTTTCGATCGTCGAGACGATGACGCACCCGGACGGCACCGTCAGCCGCACGCTCTTCCCCGACGTCTTCTTCGAGGAGCAGTCGGTCAACGTCGGCTCGCGCGCCGCGTTCGTCGAGTTCACGATCGCGTTCAAGTGCGAGGACTTCAGGCGCCTCGGCTAGTTGTCCGTCGGCGCAGCGGGTGATAGCCTCCATGGCGAACGGAGGACTCGCCAATGTCCGACTCGCCCACGAACGGAAAGCGCCGCAGCGTTTTCACCTACAAGATTCCAGGAACCGTCATCGGTGACGGCTCGCCCGATCGCACGATCGGCCTCGTCCAGATCACGAAGCGCGACGAGGACACGGCCTTCAAGCGCGCGAAGAACGAGAGCCACCGAGTCGCCTACGAGATCGCGGCGCTCTCGCTCGCCTTCATCGACGGCAAGGCGGTCAACGTCGCCGAGGCGGAGGCGGAGACGTTCCTCGATTCGATCGGTCCCCAGGGACGAATCTTGGTCATCGCCGCCGTCAACAAGCTCCACACCGTCCCCGACGAGACGATGCAGGATTTTCTTCAGGCGGTCGAGGTGTCGACGGCCTGACGCACTCGATCGCGCCGTACGTGCTCGCGCACGCGCGCACGCAAGAGGAGTTCTACGATGACCTCGCAGGGATCTTGGCGGTCGCGGGCCGATACGGACACCAGGACATCGAACACGTGATGGACATGCCGATCCCGCTGCTGGCTCTCTTCCTGCGCGGCCTGCGTCGCATCGTCGAGGCGGAGCACCACAAGCCGCCGAGCGCGGAGGCCTGACGTGGCAACGGTCTCCCACGGCGTCGAGATCAACCTCGGCCTGAACAACCGCGTCAGCGCGCCGCTCACGAGGATCGCCGACCAGTTCCGCCAGGTCGAGGCGGGAGTCCGGCGCGTCACCTCGACCTTCTCCGGCTTCGCGACCGGCATGCTCCAGTTCACCGGCGGCATGGTCCTCTACGACGCGCTGCGTCGCACCATCCACGGCGTCGGCGAGGAGCTGATCAACGCGAACGCGCAGCAGCAGAAGATGCAGACGCAGATCGCCGGCATGGCGGCGCTCGTCACCGGCATGCCGATCGAAAAGGTCGCGGTCGAGACCAACCGGACCTGGACGGAACTCGAAAACAAGGCGATCGACGTCGGCGCGAGCATCGACGACGTGACCGCTGCGTACCAGACGCTCTTGCCCGTCGCGATGGCGCACGGCGCCTCGATGGCGGAGACCGCAAAGCTGACCGCGAACATGGCCGGCGCGGCGGTCGGACTCGGCATGAGCACCGGGCAGATGGCGCAGAGCGCGATGATGTTCGAGCAGGGCTTCGCTCGCTCGCGCGACCCCCTCGTGATGATGATGCGCAACCTCGGCATGCTCGGCAGGTCGGGGAAGGATCTGCAAAAAATCCTCGCGCCCGACAAGGCGGACGAACGCCAGCGCCTCATCGCGACCGCGATGGAGCGCATGGCCGCCGCGTCCGCGAAGCTCCCGATGACCTGGGACCGGCTGTGGAACAGCGTCACCGGCATCAAGGACGAGTTCATCGAGACGATGGGCGCTCCCGCGTTCGCCTCGCTGATGAGCCAGTTCAAGGATTGGCGCGGGTGGCTCGTCGCGCACCGGCACGAGCTCGAGGAGACCGCAAAGGCGTGGGGCCAGCGCATCGCGGAGGGACTCGGCGTCGTCATCACGAAGGCGCGCGAAGCGTTCACTTGGCTGACCTCGCACTGGGAGCAGATCGTCAGCGGCCTGAAGGCCGCCGTCGCGCTGTGGGTCGCGAACAAGGCGTGGATCATCGGCAGCGGCATCTTCCAGATGGGCAAGGGAGTCGCCGGGATCGCAGGCGTGGCGGCCCGTGGGCTCGGAGGAGCGGGCGCCGCAGCGGAGGCGATGGGCGGCGCTGGCATGTCGGCCGTCGGGATGGGCGCGCTCGTTCGCAATCTCTGGAAAGGGACAGGCGCGCTCGGTGGCTTCACGCAGAAGCTCGGCGCCTTCTACATCTACGCGCAGGCCGCCGTGAGCACGATGCAGGCGTTCTCCGGCAGCACCCGAATCGCGAACGAGGCGATCGAAGCTGGCTTCGAGACGATGAGCACGTTCGAGCAGTACATCTACTCGTTGACCCATGCCTTCGAGATCGGCGGCACGCTGCTCGGCAACGCGCTTCGTCTCCTGTCCGGGCAGGAACTTATCGCGCTCGGCGGCACCGCGCAGACGGCGAAGGGCGAGCGAATGGTCAACGTCGGCAACGTCGCGCGCAGCCTCGGGATGCGTTACGGCGAGGTGGAGGACTTCGCGCGCACGCACGGCGGCATGTCGCAGGATCAAGCTGCGCTCGAACGGCAGCTCGTCGGTGCCGGGTTCGGCACGGGCGCCCACGCGGTCGCGCTCGAACGGGACATCGCCAGCGAAAGGCTCGGTGGCACCGACTCCGACATCCGCCGATCCGTCGAGGAGATGGCCGGCAACGCTGGCCCGACGATCGACGCCCGCGGCTCGACGTTCAACATCAAGCAGGACTTCCGCGATCAAGACCCCGACCGCATCATGACGATCTTCACGCGCGACATCGCTCGCAGCGCAGAAGCGCGGCGCATGAGCGGATGGGCCACCGCGTACGGCGGCTGACGTGCCGAGCGAGCCGTTCACGATCGAGGAGCTGACCGGCCCGGGCCGGCGCATCACGCTCACCTCGAAGTCGCTCCCGAACCGCCCCGTCGAGTTCGGCGGCACGCAACGCGTCTCGAAAAAGTGGTATCAGGGTTTGACCGTCGCGTCGGCGCAGGTGTTCGGCCCGACCGAGGAGGACACCGAGGTCGGGAGCTTCTGGCACACGTTTCAACTCGTGCGGGACGCCGAGACATCACTCGAAGGCTTCGATGGCGTCACCGGCATTCGCTCGACGATCGTGTTCGGCCCGACGGCGCAGCAGCTCGTCGAGGCGTTCGACGCGATTCGTCGCGCCGGTCAACTGCTGCGCGTCTCGTGGGCCGCGATCATTCGCCACGGCTTTTTGCAGAAGGCCAGCTTCGCGCACCACCGCCGCGAGGACATCGAGTTCAAGCTCACGTTCACGTGGGTCAGCCAGGGCGAGCCGACGCCAAAGACCGTGCTCGGCCCGCAGGCCGATGCGCCGAAGCGCCGCGACAACGTGCTGTCGTTCATGGCGCGCGCACGCGCTGCTCGCGACGAACTTGTCCGCATCGGCGCGATGCCGGGGCGCTTGAGCCTCGCGATCCGCACGCGCGTCTCGGCCGCCGTGGACGTCCTCGACGCCGCCGCTGCGGTGCTCGCTGCCGCGCTATCGAACACCACCGGGATCGCACGCATCCCGTCGGCCACCTTCTTCCGCGTCGCCTCGCTCGCGCAGGACTGCGCGGTCAAGGCGCGTGTGCTCGCGGGCGTCCTACGCACCGGCAACCCCGACTTCGACATCGAGCAGGACGACGAAACCGCGCGCGTCACCGGCCGCATCGGACTCGCGAACATGCGTCGCGCCACGCTCGACGTCGAGGCCCGCCGC
>ERZ1292642.781-Hain-H14-01um-R1-781-length-16638-cov-7_pt1 | contig 16638 bp, 34 predicted proteins | sample MGYA00564403_ERZ1292642 | MGnify/ENA primary metagenome ERZ1292642 (study PRJEB36523, sample SAMEA6512643) | groundwater metagenome | collected 2019-01-09 | study: AquaDiva: Metagenomics assemblies of 32 groundwater samples | reverse complement strand
GAAAACAGCCCGCCATCCTAGCGCCGCTGGCGCCTGCTGGCCTGGCCGGAGGGCCCTAAGCCATACCCACACACTTCCGGCCCGCGTCGCGCCTGCGCGATCCTGGACGTTCCTCTCATTTTCTGAGAGCATTGACCACGGCAATCGCCTCCAGCGCGTCATGAACGACGTGCACCGGCGCCATCTGCCGGGCAATCCACTCCCTCTCATCCTCTGTGAGCTTCTGTGCGCCCGGACGCTTCCGCCCGTCCTTGACCTCCAGCACGAACCAAACCTGCCGGTAGGACACCAGCAAATCACTGACGCCATGGCCTACCATGTGGATCGGCGTCACCGCCGCCCCGATCGCGCGCAGGGCCCGCACTACCTCGGGCTGATTGTCATCGACCCGGGCCGCCCTACGGCTCACGCCAGCCTGCGGTTGAATGATTCGCTTAGGCGCTTCATGCTGCGCGCTCCTCATCGTCCTGGCCAGCCTCACGCTCGGCCGGCATCTGCTGCACATCGCGCGTCATTTTCGCTAGACTCGCGGCTCTCTCCCATTCTTCGCGCGCGCTCCAACAACACATCGGATTGGGTCTCAATTTCCAACCGCAAAAACGGCAAAACTGCTGTGGCAACTTAGGCGCTGGCTTCATCTTCTTCCCTATCCTCGCCGGCTTCTCGCTCGGCTGGCATCTGCTGCTCGACCTGCAAACGAGCAAACTCCAAGGTCGCAGGCGGGACACGGCGCCGCCCCGCTGCATGCTCATCCAGCACCCATTGCCAGTAGGCCACGCCAGTGCGCTGGGGCCCCCGCAGCAATTTCGTTGTCCGCTCTCGGATCGCGGCGAATACCTCCTTCGCCCGGGCCCGCTCCGCGGCCGTCCACGGGGCGCTCGGCGCAATCCTGGGCACAATCGGCGCCAGAGCGGCGACAGCCTGAGAGATATCGCGCTTTCTAGCCACCGTTGGTACTCTCTGATGGCGTGTTTGCCTCTACTACATCAATCGTAGCGAGAATAAATACCCGCTTAAGGCCCTCGTTCCTCGCATGAAGACGCTGCGCCTGCTCACGCGCCTCGCCAATGTCTGCTAGTGGCACTTTTGGACCGCGCTTTCCCTCTACAACCAAAAAGTAAGGCTCGCTAAACGTCGTCGTCGATTGACCCTTCTTAGGCATTATTTTGCTCCTTCGCCAACCAACCATTCACGAAACGCAGAACCCCTGAGCGAGTCTTGCGGCGCTTCGGATTGGACACGCACCATGCACGGATCTCCCGTAGTGTCTGGGGAACATCCACGGCCGGATAGTCGGCCTCGAACTCGCGCGCCAGCTCTGGGGTGATTGTGAATTCTCCCCCCAAGATCGGGATATGCGCCATCTCGCCGTTGATTTTCGTGTCTTCCGGAATCTCCTGCCCGCAGCGCTCGCACTTCATGGCCAAGTTCCTTCTTGCTGTTAGGGGGCATACCGCCGCCTCTTTCCCCCTTCCGAAGGGGATTAGGCTCCGGGGAACGCGGGTACTCGTTACCCCCCTTCGTTTAGGGGACCAAGTTGACAGGCGGTCGGTCAGAGCTTGGATTTCCGCGGCATGTAACGTGGCTGTCGCACAACGGCCGATGCGCTGGTGGGCGCCTGGAGTGCTCTGGGGGGCTTGCTTCGGGGGAGGAACCGAGGTTAGAATCTCGGTCATCTCCTGTGCGTGCCGTGAACACAACAGGATTCTGAAAGCCCGGGAAGTGATGAGCTCCCCGGGCTTTCGTCTTTTTACTGTAGTACGTACCTTCCCGTAAGTCAATCCTCTCATGACGCCGCCCAGCAACATGAGTGAAATCAAGTACTTGCATCGTTCGCCGCCGGCTTGTTGCACGGCACCGCCCGGTGCAGCGTGCCAGTCGAGCGCACCGACCGATCCTGGAGCACAACCTCGTGCCCGATCGCGTTCGGGTGCGGATACAGCAGGTCCGCCAGCAACCGATACAGGTTGACTTGCTCACTCATCACGGCCGCCGGTAGCGGAAATGCTTCTCCGGCCCGAAACGCTCAACGTGCCCCTGCTCCAGGCACTCCAGCAACGTCTGCATCACGTATTTGTGCGCCGGCTCGGCGCCGTTCTTCGTCGTGATCTTGTTCGCCTGTAGCAGCTCCATGAGCGCGGCGATATCGTACTGCTTGCCCGCCGTCATGGTGCCCAGCAGGCGATCCTTGAAGGTCTGCACGCGCCGTTCCCTGCGAACATAGGGCACGGTGGGCGAGATTCGCGCTGCGATGGGCTCATGGGCGATCCACCAGGCCATGCCGCCGCTGTAGAGTTCGTCCGGCTGTACGTTGGCGCGGTTCATTTCTGCCACGCTAATGGAGTGCCAGTTTCGCGCTCCACGAATTCAAGCCGCAGTTGATCCGCTAGGTCATCCAGTGGTCTGCGCTGCGGGGTGAATCCGTCGAGCAAATGTTCAGCATCGGCCGCCGACAGCACATGGGGTGCACACTGCGTCAGCAATTCTCGCAGTCGCACTACCTCTGCGGATAAAATCTCGGCAACATCAACGCTGCCGTAACCGTAGCCGTTCCAGTCGTGATCTTCGTCCGTGTACCCGGCGATATCCACACAGAGTTCACGTGCCAGTTCAATGCTTCCTCGTTTTGTCATCTGCGGGCCCCGGTTGAAAATCCTGCGAACAGCATACGAGCGGCCGATGCTGACCACGGTGAAGAACGCCCCGATCAGCAGGTTGTCGGCCAACGCGATATGAATTCCGAATAGCGGAAAAATGGCGAGTTGGGAGAGTAGGGCGACCACATACCCGATCATGGTACTGCACGTCGCTTCTACAGCGCTGCTGAGGCGCGATTGGGGCATGCGACCTCGGCAAATAGTCCGCCCTGTTCGCGCTTTGCCTGATCCAGATTTCGGCAGGCTTGTTCCCAATACGAGCGCTTGAGTTCCGCGCCGAGGAACTTGCGCCACATCTTCAGCGCTTGATAGCCTTCCGATCCAATCCCGGCGAACGGGCTAAAAACGGTATCTCCTGGATTGCTCCAGAGTTTGATACAGCGCTCAATTACCTGCAGTTGCAGCGCGCAGATGTGGCGCTCATCGTTGTGCTCTCGGGCTTCACGATAGGAAAGAGTGTCGGAGGGGTCGATATCCATCCAGACAGGGGAGGCAACGTTCTGCCATAGTTGCACCGGATAATCTTCAATCGTATGGGTGACGCGCTCCGGATTCTCGCCCGGTTTCCTGAAGGTGAGCACATAATCCGCTGTACCTTGGCGCGACATGCAGGAGTCTTTCTTGATCTGCTTGTGCAACAGGCCGAGCGCCTTGGTGCGCTGCATTTGCGTTACCGGATCTTTCCAGATTGTGACGCGCGAATGGAAGATCCATCCTACAGCTTGGTGCTGGCGCACGATTGCGCCAGGTAGGTCCTTCAGGCCGATCACACCATCACGCTCCTTCATGCTCGGCATGTCCATGCAATGAACTGACGTGAGCCGACCCGGCATCGTAGCGCGGAACTTTTCCAGCACGAGAAAGCGGTATTGCTCCATGAATGTCGCGTCATCGGTGCAATTACCCATGTCGCGGTCGCTGTTCGAGTAGGTGTAGAGTGATGCGAACGGCGGGGAATAAATGCTGTAGTGCAGGCTGTCAGAAAGGAGTTCTCGCGCCACGTCAACGCAATCGGCAAGGTGCAGCGTCCATCCGTCGCCGGTTTGCGCATCCCTCGCATAGGCCGCCTTCTCGCGCTGTACGCCTTGAATTGAGGCGCGATTCAAGTCCTTCATGTGCTCCACCATGCTCTCGGCCATCTTCATGGCATCGGCCTCCTTGCGTTTGATGTTGGCGACAACGGCGCCCTCTGTTTCTGCCGTGATGACGTAGCAGTTGACCGGCCGATTCTGGCCGAAGCGCCATTGTCGCCTGCACGCTTGATAAAATTGTTCATAGGAATCCGATAGTCCGAGGAACGCCATGTTCCTCGAACATTGCAGGTTGAGCCCGTAGCCGAACATCGACGCTTTGGACACGATCACGCGAGTCCTACCGCCAATGAAATCGGCGACGGCCTTTTCCTTGAATTCGCGCGAATCCGAACCGACTACTTCAACCGCGTCCGGTACAGCCTTTGCGATAGCCGAAGATTCGGCGTTCAAGTTGCACCATACAATGAACTGCTCATCCGTCTGATTGACGATCGCAGCGCAATCCTTGACTCGATCCTCGATGGTGTCTCGGCGCGCAGCGAGACGGTCCTTTAGTTCGCGGGCTTCGATCGGGAAAAGGAACCCGCTCGTCGGCTCGTCCACCTTGACTGTGATCTGATGCATGACCAGTTCTGGCAAGATGAACGCGCCATCGTCATAACCGAGGTCAGATGGCTTGCGAATGCATACGGCCCACGATGCGAGCCACTTCCAGAACTCCGATTCGGCATGCCCTTTGAGCCGCCATTTCTGCGTCTCGCCGCCGTCGTGAACGAAAAACATGGACAGCATCTCGACGCGCGACATGACTCCTAGGAATTCAGCATGATTGCCAAGCTCCATATAATCGTTCGGAGCCGGGGTCGCAGTGCAAGCAAGGCGGAATGGCGTTTGCTGGAAAGCGTCAATGATGGCCGTGCGCGTCTTGCCATCATAGGCTTTGAGGATGCTGCTGTTGTGGACGAGCAGCCCACCTACCGAATAGGACGGATGCCGAGTCGCGCCAAGGTCATAGAAATAAAGCTTTCCGTCGGCATCCCGGTATTGCTCCAGGTCAGGATTTCCCGGTTCCAGAATCTCAGCACCGTCCACCCTAACCCAATCAGCATTGCGTCCTTCTTCACGTCCATTGCGCGCCGGCTGCGATGCGATTCGCCATCCGCCTCGATTGCGATTTTCAGTCGCGGATTCGCGCAATCGAGCTTGTAGCAAGTCGGATAGCCGGCTTTGCGTCGGCCCAGTGACAAAGCATATTCCGCTATCCAGCCGTCGCCCAATGCAGCCATCAGAATCAATTGCGGTTGCGTGAGCCCCCTGCCATTGCCCCCACGCACGGAAGGACTGTGCTTCATGGCTTTCAATGTGCGGCTGATTTTTGCTTGAACCTCCGGCCTTAGCGCAGGGTTCAATTCCCGAATGCGGCGCATTTCTTTCCGCGCCCTCGGATTGTCCGATCGCAGCCATGCTGACTTCTTCTTCCCGATTACCGCATGGACCGCCATGGAATGAACCTTCGCCAGCACTTCCGGTTGCGTCATCCTCCATTTCGCTGAACAGGATTTCCCGCAAAACCTCTGCGCTCTCTGCGCCGGATACTTCGGGGAGAATGTCGCCGCGCACCATACGCATTGCCGCGCCTGTCTGTAATGCGTAATCACCTGCACGGAGATGTTGTGCTCCAACCCATCCGCGCTGCGTGAAGATGGGATGGTTTGGGCTGGCAATAAAACTGGCGGTAGCGGTTGTGACCCGAACGGCATATGGAACCTCTCTGCGGTGAACGTCGGAGACGCGATCGACTCCGCTCGCATTGAGAATATATACGCCTTCATGTATGGTTTCAATACGCTGCCTGCCTTCTAGCGTATCTATTTCGGTCCCCGCCGCAAAGCATTCGTCCAGCACGATTCCCTTGAACGCATCCGGGTCGAAGTGCTCCAGCATTTCGTAATTCGTTATCGTGATGCCGGGTTTGACCTCTGACTGATCCCGGCAATAGCGGATCTCGATGCCGAGATTGTCGCGAGCAATAGCTACGGTTTGCGGTGCCACGGCAAGGGGCGCCAGAATCAGCACATCGCCCGGTATGTACCGCGACCATTCGGCTTGCATCCCTGTTTTATAAAGGCCACAATCAGCAAAGATCGCCGCCCGGCCACGACGCAACGCCCAGCGCGTTATGTCGCTCTGAAAGTCGTATAGGGAGGGGTGTAGGATCGGTACTTCTGCCAACCCCGTAGGCGGATCAATGATCGCCTTGCGCCGCAAGAATTCCAGATAGTCGCTCATCTCATCTCACGAATAAAAGCCCCGCTGCCCTAGCACCGCGGCGTCCACGAGGGGGAATTCGTGACGACTGCGTGTGCACGATGGGCAGCGGGGGAAAGGGATTCATTGCGGTTCACTTTCAGCGCAGACACCGCACAATCGGCGCCCCTCGCGAATCAGAAAGGCCCGATCACCACAGCGTTCGCAGAGCACCTTGGCCTCGCGCGTCTCGGAACTTTTGTGTGGATCGCGGATGGCCTGGAAAAAATCCAGACGATGCACATGCTCGGTACGATACCGCTGCTTTCCGTTGGTCTTCATGTCGTGCGTAGCCTACTCCGGGATTGCCCGTACGCGCAAGTACTAATGTAAGTTGTTGATTTTGTGCATTTCGCGGAAAGGCTTGACAAATCGAATGTGTGTAAAGCATACTTCGCGGCATGGGTGCAAAAACATCGGCAGAAACAAAACGGGCGCTTGCCCTGGTCGCGCGCGGTTGGACAGTGAGCGACGCGGCCCGCAAGTCCGGCGTCTACTGGAGCACGGTAACGCGCGCAATTGAGCGCCAGCGCAAGGCGGAAAAACGGGGAAAGAATGGAAAACGATAACCCTACTATGGAACAAGCCCTCGCGGCGCGCATTGCTGAACTGAAAAAGGACGGAATCGATGAATCCTTCCGCGCCATCCTCGCCGGCCGAGATCAGCCGCGTTTCGCCCGCCAGCAACAGATCGAGGACGCGCTGGTCGCGTTCCGGCCAAATCCGGACGAGGCCGACGATTTACTGATCGCATGGCAGGAGAGCATGAGGGAGCGCTACGGCGAGCATCCAGCTTGGCGCAGACTCCTGTTCCGCGTTGCTGCCCTGCAAACCGCGTTGGCAGAATTGGAATGACTGGTATGAGCCCCCTGGAACAATTCGGTCTCGCCTGCCTGATCGAGATGCGCGACGAGTTAGGCGATCTGGAGGGCGGCTGGCTACAGGACAAGGCGGAAGCGCTCGGCCTGCTCGTGCGCGTGGACGTAACCGAGCCGTGCGGGTCCACATGCCGCTGCGCTGAGTACGGCGAGTTTCCGCAGGAATGTTTGCGTTCTAACGAGAGGTTACAGGAGTACCTCGAGGAGGCAGAATGATCGACGAGACGCTTGAGAGGATCGTTCACGATGCGGCCATCTCGGCAAGTGGCCAGTATTACAAAGAAGAGGAGCAGGGCAAACTCCCTAATCTGGCGCTCATCATCCGGTACGCGATTTACGAGGCGATACGGGAAGCTAGGATACTCGAATGACGATTGACCTGCAGCGCTTCTGCGCGGACGAAGAGACTGATCCGCGGCCTTACCTGTGGAAACCATGGAGCCGGAGCGCCTATACCTACGCCTCCAACGCGAAAATCCTTGTGCGCGTGCCGAGGCTATCAGATGTTGCGGAGAACGACAAAGTACCAGCCGCAGACAAGCTGATGGAGGACACGAAGACCGGAGAATGGATGCCAGTTCCTATCATCGCGGCACCCGTAACAGCGAACTGCAAGACCTGCCATGGAAGAGGGAACCATGAATGCTCATGCGGGGACGCTCACGAATGCGGAACCTGCAAAGGCGAGGGAACAGTAATCAATACTGACTGGAGCGCTACCGATGTTGGCAACGCCAAGTTTGCCAATTGCTACCTGGCTCTGATTCAGGGATGGGAGATCGCGCCTAACGGGAATGAGCCCGCGCCCATCCGCTGCGGCGAGGCCGAAGGGCTGCTCATGCCGATGAGTAAATGAACACCAAGGCGCGGCGTAGCGCAATCCGCGAAAGCGGCGAGGCCCACGGGGTGCCGGTGCCCCTAAACGGATCTCGGGTTTTCACCGGCACCGGTCGGGGTGTGGCTGATAAGAGCGCCGGCAGATCACCGGAGCATGCGGGTAAAGTCCCGTCATCCCGACCGTTCACCATTGCCGACGCGCTGATTGGGAGGTTGATGAGATGAACAAACACGAAGCCCGCAATGCTGTTAGCCGAGGGACAATTACCCTTGGCATGCTGCGCAACGCACTTAAACGCGCGGACCTCGGTGGTAGATCGGTCGTGAATCCTGGTCTGAGCAAACAGCAGGCCATGGACATACTGTGCAAGGCCATAGCGGCCGATGAGCGAGCGGACGCAACCGTTATGAACGGTGGAGCGCGCGATATCCTGACCGCGACAAATGTAATCCGAGAGTGTGGTCTGACCGCACTACTGTGCCAGCAAGAGGCCAAAGAAGCGCAGGAGCGTAAGGATGCCGAGCTGGTCACCGCGCTCGCGTCCGCGCCCGCCACACTCACCCTGCGCGATCCAGAGGGCTGGGCGAAGGCCGTAGAGGTCAACAGCGGCGATCCGTATAGCAATGCGGTCATCACCTATGCGGAGCGGTGGGGGCGACTTATGGAGGGCCGGATAGCAGCCGGCGAGAAGCTGGAAGCCTGCGCGGTGGAAACCTCGCACCTTGCCAACAATGAAGGCATTACCGGCTTCATGTACGGTGCGGCTGTCGTGACTCTATCCCAGGTTTGGATTCACGGTGAGCAACTGCGGCGCTGGCACAACATGAAGACGCAGATTTGCAACGAAGGCGAAAAGGCCAACGAGAGCGGCGGCGTGCTGAATCCTGCGCTGCTTACGATCGGCTGACCACCGGAGGACACCGAACCATGAACATTGAGATTACTACTGGCATGGATGCCGACAACTTGGAACACCAGGCCATGAAGATTGATGGCAAGGAGCGTCTCTTTGTTGGGCCGCTATGTGAATGCCCAGAGGATGCAATTATTGGCCGCGATCTGGTATCGTGCAAAGCAGTGTCGTCATTCATGCGCGAGGCATACGAGGCCGGGAAGCGCGGCGAGGAGTTCAACGTAATCGTTGCTGCGGAGGATGCTTCGTGAGCCGTCTACTCGATCCGGACTTCAAGTACGTGGGAAGCGCCGCAACGAGCGTACTGGAGACATGGAAACGCAACGGCTTCCGTCCAACGACACAGGCCGAGCGCAACGCCCGCAAGAAGCCGAGGAACGTGGCGCCGCAGGACTCCCCGATCCAACATATGAGGCCGGTATCGACCCCGGAACTTGTTGGCGGCAATGAGCCTGCTGGCGCCGCGGTCAACGTGCGCGCCATGCCGATCAGGAAGGGGGCGGCGAAATGATGCTGATACCGTTCGAGATCGGCCCGGGAGAGTACAACGTATTCGTCATCCTGGAGGCCGAGAACCTAGCGCGGATGAAGGACAATGATCCGGCGCAGGTAGACCTCTGGAAGCTGCCGGAGAAGTGGAATGAGATGAAGCTGCGTACCATCATCATCTCTAGCCCAAACGAGTCCGACATCGCCAAGGCATGCAAGATGATGAATGCTGGACATCCTGGTATGGAATACTTATCAAGGGGGTTTGCGTTCAAGCCCGAACATGGGGACAGCGACCTTCCATATTCAAGGGCCGCGAAATGACCTATGCCGCGGAGCGCTTGAATGGCGCTCTCGCGAATCGCTGGAGCAAAAAGGTCCCAGAGCGTCCGCGGCTTTCAATTCGAGAGGCGGTCGCTGAATGGGGCGATGACTGGGTCTGGTTCGGGCCCGAAGAATTTGGCCTCATTCAAGTGCGAGAGGATCAGGACCGCCACAGCGAGGCCCTCACCATGAAATGCTTGGAAATCGGCACCATTCCGCGCATCCGCGAAGGGGATATTGAATGACCGACCTTGAGATGACGCGCTTAGCGGCAGAGGCGATGGGGTATCTACACCATCCCGCGACTGGTGGCTACCCCTGCGTACAACAGATTGGTTCTCGATTTAACTTCATCGAGGCACCAAGCGAAAATCAATATCCTCCATACGACCCCCTCCACGACGACGCGCAGGCGATGGCGCTGGCTCGCAGGTTCCCTCTCGTATTCGAAGTATCAGTAATTGAGTGGGCAAACCATGTTCGCCGAGGCGAGCCATTCGATGTTGCCTATGACTTCTGCAAGCGAATTGCGAAGAGGGCCGAAAAATGAACTACCGCTACATCGGCTCGGCAATCTGCTGGCTGCTAAAGCACAAGATGCGCAAGCCACGGAAGGGGGAACCGTCTGGCGTTAAGATCTGCCATCGTTGCGGCGTGAAAGTTCCAGTGAAAACGAGGAAACGGACATGAGCGGTGAACTGGTAGTAGCGGCCGACTTTATGCCGGTGCTCGCGATTGAGCAAGCGGTTGATCGGCGCAACGCGATGGTTGCTTTCGTCAAACAAATAATGATCGAGGGTAGCGACTACGGGAAAATCCCCGGAATCGACAAACCCACCTTGCTCAAGCCAGGAGCGGAAAAACTCACTACGTTTTTCGGCTTGAGCCCGGAATTCGTGCTCGAGGAATCAACTGAGGACTGGAGCGGGCATGGCGGAACAAAGGAGCCTCTCTTCTACTACCGTTACAAAGCCAAGCTCACGCGCAACGGGCACACGATAGGCGAAGGGGTCGGTTCCTGCAATTCCTGGGAGACGAAATACCGCTATCGCTGGGTTCCGGCATCAATGATTCCGGACGGAATTGACACAAGCAAGCTGCTGACTCGGGACAGCACGCGCACCGAGTTGGATTTTGCAATCGCCAAGGGCGAGACCAGCGGGCAGTACGGAAAGCCTGCTGCGTATTGGCAAGAATGGCGCGATGCGATCAGGCAAAAAAAGGCTGTCCCGACAACTCGCAAGAGCAAGGCAGGAAAAGAGATGGATGCATGGCTGCTGCCTGACGTGGCCTACCGGATTCCAAATCCTGATCCTGCTGAGATCGTGAACACAGTCCAGAAGATGGCGCAAAAGCGCGCACTCGTCGCAGCGGTACTCATCGGCGTCAACGCGAGCGAGTTCTTCACGCAAGACGTGGAGGACATGGATTTCATAGAGGCCAAAACCACGCCAACGCCAGTAGTAGAGGCTGAAGTCAGACCACAGACTGAAGTCAAACCACACAAGCCGGTCACTCAGGACGTATGGGATACATTGACCGAGGACGCGCAGAAGTGGCTGCGAGAGATCGCGGACGGCGTGCGCGCGGAGCTTGAAGCGAAGGGCGGGGCGGCTGCGCTTAAAGTGCTGGAGGAGCAAGGACTAGACGCAGATCACACAGTCGCCATCTGGAGCCTCTTCGATAGCACGGAGCGGGCGGCGATGAAGGCAAAGCAAACGCCAGATACGACGGATGCAGAGGCCGCTATTTTCAATTGTGCCGACGCCCCCACACTGGTGGAGGCATTCAACAAGCTGCCGATTGCTATTCGTAGACCAGGGACGGCAATGCATAAGCTCTTCAAAGCGAAGATGCAATCGTTTCAGGGGAATGCATGAAAACCGAAATTGTTGCCTATGGTGCTACCGAGGCCGTGCTGGCCGATCTGTCCGCGAAATACGCGAAAGTTGTGTACGACGTGGCCACGGAGATTGGCATGCAGTCGGCCAAGGCTGCCTACAAAGACATCAACGCCCACAGCATCATCCTGGAGGCCGCCAGGGTAAGGGAGAAGGCCGAGAGCCTTGCCTACTGCCGGTTCGTTGACTCTGAGGCGAAGCGGATCGCCGGCCAACTTGACGCCCTGCGGTTACCGATCAAAGAGATGATCGAAACTGAGACCAAGCGTGCCGAACGCGAGCGAGAGGCCAAAGTGCAGGCGGAACTCGCGCGCATGGCGGCCGAGGAGAAGGCCAAGAAAGACGCCGAGGAAGCCCGTATGGCAGCCGAGCGAGCGGAACTCGCCCGCCGGCAGGCTGAGCTGGATCGGGCCGAGCAAGCCCGCCAGGAGGCCGACAGGCAGGCCAGGGCGAAGCTGGAGGAGGAGGCCTGGGCAGCCCGACGGGCGATTGAGGAAGAGGCCAGGAAGGCCCGGCAGGAGCGCGAGGAAGCCGACCGGCTGGCCCGGGAGGCGCTGAAGGCTGAACGGGACAAGATCGAGGCCGAGCGCCGGGCGGCCGAGGATGCGGCACGCAAGCTGCGAGAGGCCGAGGAAGCGAAAGCCCGGGCAGAGCGGCAAGCGCAGGAAGAGGCCGAGCGCCAGGAGCGGCTCAGAAAGCAGGCCATCGAGGAAACCGAGCGGGTCCGCCAGCAGGCGGTCCGGGAGGACGCGGAAGCGAAGGCCAGGGCCGAACGCGAGGCCAAAGAGGCCGCAGAGCGCGAGCGCCTGCGCCTGCAGAACGAATTGGACGACGGCTACGAGATGCTGCGGACCTTCGTGCAGCGCTTCGGCCGGCGCGATGAATTCCGCGCAGTCACCGCGGCGATCGGGCCGTATCTGCGGGCGCCCAAGAGGGAGGCCGCCTGATGACGGCGAACGAAATAGAAGCGGCCTTCACTGCCGGACGCGATGCGCCCGAGACAGCAACGTGCCCGCACCACCCCACGACTCTTGCGGCCCATTGGTGGACACGCGGATTCGCATATACCTCACGACTATTGCGCGCAGTGAAGGCGGAGAGCAGGATTGCTGAGCTAAAGGCGCAGAGAGACATGGCGTACGGATTTGGTTGCGACGGCGGAGAACCGCCGTGGATGAAGTGACCGCATGGATCCGCGCCCTCGCAAGCGCCTCAAACGCAGCATCTACTTTCGCGTAGATCGCGGCTGCTTGCGCCCCGCAGACAGGTATGCGGAGAGTCAATTGCGTGATCGGTCCTACCATATCGGCGATGTGGTACGGGCCGAACTGAAGAAACTCAATAGCCCAGGCTTCAACCGCCTACACCATCGGATAGGGCAACTGTGCGCCGCGAACATTGAGGTATTCTCCGGCATGGACCCGCACCAAGTATTGAAACGCCTACAGTGGGAAGGAAATATTCACTGTGAAGAGATAGGCGTGCAGGTTCCAGGGATCGGACTCGCCATGATGCGCTTTCCACTGTCGTTGTCTTTCGAGGACTTGGAGGACGGTGAGCGCCATGAGGTCGTGCGCGCGATGTGCAACCACATCTCGGCGAAGTATTGGCCGAGCATGACGCCCGAGGCCATCGAAGAGATGGCCGATACGTTCCCGGAGGAAGTATGACGCCTGCGCAGCACCACAAGATACTCGTCGTTCAGGCTGGCGCGGAAGTCTGGAAGCCGGTTCCGGCTTACGGCCAGCATTACGAAGCGTCCTCATGTGGACGCATCCGGGTAAAGGATAGGATCGTGGTAAAAGCGCATAGGTCTGGCTGCACAATGCGGCAGCATTATCCGATGCGCTTGCTCATACCATACAAGAAATCGCGGTACGGCCATCTTTGTGTGCATATTGAATTCAACGGCCAGAAACGAAACGTCGCCGTGCATCGTATGGTGTTGTTCGCATTCGTCGGTCCTGCACCGGCTGGCTGTGAAGCATGCCACAATGACGGCGATGCTACCAATAACCAGCCTAGCAATCTGCGTTGGGATACGCACGCCGCCAACAACGCTGATAGGAAGCGACACGGGCGATATGCGCTTGGCGAACACCATCATGCAGCCAAACTGACGACCGATCAGGTGCTCGCCATTCGTGGAGGCACTTTGACAGCCGAGCAAGCTGGAATCTGTAGGGAGCACTTTTGGTCCATACGCTCTAGAAGAAGTTGGAGACACCTCTAGTGAATGCGAAATCTCGTTGGCGTGTGCTACTCGTGCAAATCGGTTGTGTTGTCGGCAATCGTCAAGGAGGCTGCGTGGGACGCATACATTTACACCATGTCGCGGAGGGTTCTGGGGTTCGCAACGAGTGGGCGCTCGTGCCACTGTGCGAACTCCATCATACCGGACCAGCCGGGTTGCATGGCATGGGTGTACGGGCGTTTTGCAGGCTGTTCCGCCCGCCTGGAGAAACGGAATGGGGCTTGCTTGCATGGGTAAACGAAGATATTGCCAAGCTCTTGCCGGCATTTTACAACCAATGAGGGAAGTGTACCGCTGGAGGCATGGCTACGACCAATCAATGAGGGAAGTTGTGCAACGCAGACCGCAGAGTAAGGCGACGAAGTAACAATCCACTATGACAGCGCGACGCAGAGGTAATCCAGGTCGGCGGGAACGAGAGGCTGGAAAACGCCGTGTGCGTGCCCGTGCTTGGAATTCAAGCATGGGAGCGGTAGCCGTTCCGTTGAAGCTCGGCTCCAAACACCTGACCCGGTATTATCGACGCTGGAATCTTTCGATTGTGGCCGAGTCTGAAAAACGGGCAAAGGGTGCTCCGGAGAACGGTTGACTGCATCATGAGCCTGCGCACTGCACAACTTCCCTCGCCAGACAATGCCGACTGAAACGCCCGTTCAATCCGCCCTGCGCGCTCTGTACGCGCAGCCGTGCAAGTGCGTGCGCTGTGGGACGTGCGGCGGGAGCGGGAATATCTGGGTCGAGTATTTGGGGGTTGATGAACTAGAGCGATGCCCGGATGACTGCGAGAATGGTCTATCCGAGGTATGCGACCGCTGCATGGACATCGAGGAACTGGAGCGAGAAGAATGAAGCGTGAACGAAAGCAAGTATCGCTTACCCTGCGCGTGTTTACGTCCGCGATGCACTGGTACGACAAGAACGTAGCGGCCGGATGCGTACGCGAGAGCTTTTCTGGCCAATTGCGTCAGCTCTGGATTGCGTGTAAGTGCTTGCGTGATGCCGAGAGGGAATCGCAGGAGAAGGGCTGGCAGAAGGATAGGATGTAAGCCATGACCCGTGAGCAGAGGCTTGAGGCGTTGTTACAACGAGTCCTCGCTCGGCTGGAACGTGAACTCGGCAGCAACCATGCTGAGCTGCTACAATTTCACGAGGCGGCCGCAATGACCCGTGCAATCCCTCACTCACGTATTGAGTCCGTTAAGCAATCGCCCTTGAACGCAAGACGGTGGTGCCTGCAATTGGACTGCGGACACGATCAGTGGATGACCAGTGCGCGTCGTCCAACTCGCCAAACTATCCGGTGCGCTAAGTGCTCAGAAAAGGCGGCGACGAGATGAGGAAGCCATGACCCGCGGAGAGCCGGCGGCGTGGCTGCACAAGCACGAGACAACCGCCTACGTCATTACACGGCGCGTTAAGGAGGTATGGGAGAAGGTTAATCCACTGCACGTCGAGCACTACACCATTCCACTCTACACCGAGGCCAACGATGTTGAACAGCGCTGCCGCGACAGGCTGCCCATTGCGCTGGCTGGCGAGGAAAACTACTACCGGAATGAGGGCTACCGCGAGGGGAAGGCTGACGCGAGGGAGCGCATCGCGGAGCTGGGAGCGCGCATTGCGCAGCTAGAGGTCGCGCTGAAGACGATTCGCGACGAATGCTTCGGAGGGGCCGCGTATGACATCGCTGTCGCCGCCCTCGCCGAACTGAACGCAGCGCCCCAGGTAACGCCTGTCGCAAGCGGGGAAACGGAAACAGGCCAGTGCGCCCCCCGGCCTGCGGACGCTGCGCCCGATGCCTTCCTGTTCCACATCCGGGAGATTGGGAAAGGGCGCGGCCGAGAGTTCGCCGCCATCGACTATACCTTGCAGGAGGGAGAGGAACTGTTGAAGAAGACGCCGCTCTACAACCTCGTCGCATGGCTCCAGTCCTGGTGGACGCGCGACGAAGTCTGGCGCGCGGCGCAGCGCAAGCTCTACGGCCCCGATGTCGCGCACCTGCTGCGCGGGGTCGCGGACATGATCGAGGCTCCTAAGTGCACCAATATCACCCGAACCTCGACGGACCCGCTGAACCAGTCGGGCTCGCAATGGCCATGACCCACAAGCAGAGTAAGCGGTGCGCTGATTGGTTGGCGTTCTGCCTCTCGATAGGCTGGAGGCGGGAACAATTAGACGCACTTGAGGCACTTTGGTGGAGGTATTACACATGACCCGCGAGCAGAGGCTTGAGGCGTTGCTAAAGAGGTGTTTGTCTTACTTTGCGTGGACGCACTACCATTATGTCGAGGCTGGGGGTAAAGACTCTCTAGCGGATGATATCCGCGCCACCCTCGCCGAACTGAACGCAGATGACACGTCTGATCAGCCTGTCCCGGCGGCACCCGAAGAAGTGCCGGAAAACACATGTCACCTGCCATGGCCGCGTAAAAAGTTTCCGACTGCCGCAGCGCCGCTCGCTGCCGAGCTGGAGCAGTACATCCCAAACCTGCGGGGCCGGGTCGGCGGAGCTGGTGAAGCGCGTTATCGCCGCCCTGCGTTGAGGCGCTCTCGGAGATCGCGGTAAAACTCCTGGATGGCTCGGAGCTGGATCGAATTCGGCTCGGCTACCTCGTCCCGGTTCTGCTGGTAGGACTCGACGACGGCCGCGCAGGTAGTTCCGGGACCGGGATCCACGGCCGCGGGGGCTGGGCGAGGCTCGCCGGCAGCTCGGGGAGCAGGGGGCACTCCAGCGGGAGGTTGGAGCACGCGGAGAACGTCAGCGCTGATCCGACAAGCAGCCAGATCGGTAGCATTCGCCGCCAGGGCGCGCTGGAGTCGGGCGGAATTGGCATCGGAACGTCCTTTCGCCTCGTGAAGGCGGTCAATGTAGCGGATATCGGCCTGGTAGGCGATCTGGACGCCCTGCCGCTCGGCCTGCCGACTGGCCTGGGCGGCCCGTAGCGCATCCTGGGCGACGAAGGCGGCCTTCACCCGCCAGCCGCCGTAGAAGCCCACAGAGAGGCTCAGGGCTACGGCAATCGCTATAATTTGCAGGGAACCG
>ERZ1292642.553-Hain-H14-01um-R1-553-length-21031-cov-14_pt1 | contig 16686 bp, 29 predicted proteins | sample MGYA00564403_ERZ1292642 | MGnify/ENA primary metagenome ERZ1292642 (study PRJEB36523, sample SAMEA6512643) | groundwater metagenome | collected 2019-01-09 | study: AquaDiva: Metagenomics assemblies of 32 groundwater samples | reverse complement strand
CCGCCGCTTGGATATTTGGTCAGTGCATGTACCGTCATATCTACACTTAAATGCTCTTCACTAAAATCAAAGGCATCAAAAGCCAGACCTGCGCCCCAGGTATTATCCAGCGCAGTAAGAATATTGTGTGCCTGAGCTTTTTTCACTAAACCAGCCAGATCCGGAAATTCCAAGGTGACTGAGCCAGCAGCCTCGAGCCAGATCAGTTTGGCTTTATCTGTAGGCTGAAACGTATCAAGCTCTATGGGATTGTAGACCTTAACCGTAATTCCATAACGCTTTTCCAGATTGCGTAAATGTTCCATGTTTGGACCATAGATATTGTCAGCCACCCAAACCTCATCTCCTTGGCTTAAAAAGCAAGAATTCACGAGATTAATCGCGGATAAACCACTCGGTGCGAGCAGGTGATATAAACCACCTTCGAGCTGTGCGATGTTATCGCCCAGCGTAAAGGTCGTAGGCGTGCCATGCGTGCCATAACTATAGTCATAGTCATCGGTCCAATGGCGATTAAACAGGGCATCGGTATTGTTAAAGATAATCGTCGATGCACGATAGAGGGGAGGCTGAATGGTAGAAATCGCTTGAGGAGCCTTTCGTGGTGCATGAATGAGCGCTGTTTGAGGATTTTTTTTCACGTGAATGCTCTCAAATGTAATCAAATATTACTCTAGCTTAAGAGAATCTGTGACTCACTGCCAGTTACGTTGTGAATTGTTTAAAAACAACAAGTCTTATAAAAAGTTGGCTTCATTTTTGCAAAACCTAAATCTATATAGCTAAAAAAATAGGTTGAGGAGCATGAAGTCGCATTTAAAAGTGCATTATTTTCAGCATATTGCTGGTGAAGGTTTTGGTAGTTGTTATGAATTTTTAAAGCAGCATCAGGCGCACATTACAGCGACTGAATTTTTTGCTTTACCCGTGGATCGACCTTTGGAGATCGAGGCGCTGCCTGCAGTGGAAGAGGTGGATTTGCTGATCATTATGGGGGGAACCATGAGTGTGAATGATGAAGCAAATTTCCCTTGGTTAAAAATAGAAAAACGCTGGTTGCGTCGCTATCTTTCGCATGGCAAACCGGCAATTGGCCTGTGTCTGGGTGGGCAGTTGATTGCAAATGCTTTGGGTGCAGGTGTTAGTCGCAATCCAGAACAGGAATTGGGGTGGACCACGGTGCACAGAGTGGCGAATCTACCAGAGACGTGTTTTAGCTTGCCGGAGCAGTTCAATATTCTGCAATGGCATAATGAAACATTTGAATTGCCTAAAGGTGCAGTCCATCTGGCAGAAAATGAAGCCTGTCGTAATCAGATGTATCAGTTGGGCAGAAATGTATTGGGCTTCCAGTTTCATCCGGAAATTACCCCAGAAACGCTAGAATTGTTTTTGGAAAATGAAGAAGAGCTTGCACAATTTTCAGGAAAATATGTGCAAAATTTATTTGAATTAAAAAAAACCACGAAGCAAAAATTTATTGAAGGAAATCAGATATTAAATCGTGCTATAGAATATGTTTTGGCAAAAACCGCCTAATATTTAAACAATAAACTATTGTTTTAAGTCATAAATTGAAAACTTGGATAAAACCATAAAAGAGATTTGCTTATGCATTAAACAATGGCTATAATAAGCGACCCTTCAATAGGAAGGGGGTTAACTGCGAATAAAGTAGTTAACTATCGTTACAGTCGTGGCATCGATCATGACCTTAGTGATATTTCACTGCTCTTGACACTTGCCCACATAAAGTGGGGTGAGATGCGTCAAGAGTGATTCTTTATATATTTGGCTTGGAGTTTACTGGTATGTCTAACCAGAGAATTCGTATCCGTCTTAAGTCTTTTGATCATCGCCTGATTGATCAATCAGCTCAAGAAATCGTAGAAACCGCAAAACGTACTGGCGCACAAGTGTGTGGTCCAATTCCAATGCCAACACGCATTGAACGTTTTAACGTTTTAACATCACCACACGTAAACAAAGACGCGCGTGACCAGTACGAAATCCGTACTTACAAGCGTTTGATCGACATCGTTCAACCTACAGACAAAACTGTAGATGCATTGATGAAGTTAGATCTTGCAGCTGGTGTTGATGTTCAGATCGCATTGGGTTAAGGCTTTCGGGTTAATTAACACTCTAAGTTAATTAGGCCGCTTTTTTAGAGGTTTATGCACATGGCTATTGGTTTAGTCGGTCGCAAGTGCGGTATGACACGTATCTTTACAGATGCTGGTGTTTCTGTGCCTGTTACAGTGATTGAGGTTGATCCTAACCGCATCACTCAAATCAAAACGCTTGAAACTGATGGTTATCAAGCGATTCAAATCACTACTGGTGAACGTCGCGAATCTCGCGTAACTAACGCTCAGAAAGGCCACTTCGCGAAAGCGGGTGTTGCAGCTGGTCGTCTAGTTCAAGAATTCCGTGCTACAGAAGCTGATCTTGAAGGTCGTGAAGTTGGTGGTACGCTTACCGTTGAATTGTTCCAGGTTGGTCAAGTTGTTGACGTAACTGGTCAATCTAAAGGTAAAGGTTTCCAAGGTGGTGTTAAGCGTTGGAACTTCCGTACGCAAGATGCAACTCACGGTAACTCAGTTTCTCACCGTGTTTTAGGTTCTACTGGTCAAAACCAGACTCCTGGTCGCGTATTCAAAGGCAAAAAAATGGCTGGCCATTTAGGTGCTGAACGCGTAACTACACAGGGTCTTGAGATCGTTGCTATCGACACAGAACGTTCAGTTCTAGTTGTTAAAGGCGCGGTTCCTGGTGCTACTGGTGGCGACGTAATCGTTCGTCCTACGATCAAGGCCTGAGGGGAAATAACGTGAATTTAAATACTGTTTCCGGCTCTGCTGTTGAATTATCAGAAGTTGCGTTCGGTCGTGAATTTAATGAAGCTCTTGTTCACCAAGTGGTTACAGCTTATTTAGCTGGTGGCCGTCAAGGTTCAAAAGCTCAGAAATCACGTGCAGACGTTTCTGGCGGTGGTCGCAAGCCATTCCGTCAAAAAGGTACTGGCCGCGCTCGTGCTGGTTCTATTCGTAGCCCAATCTGGGTTGGCGGTGGTAAAACTTTTGCTGCTCGTCCACAAGACTGGTCTCAAAAAGTAAACCGTAAAATGTACCGCGGTGCTATGCAATGCATCCTAGCTGAACTTGTTCGTCAAGATCGCCTAGTTTTAGTTGAAGAGTTTGCTGTTGCAGCTCCAAAAACTAAAGAATTGCTTGCAAAACTTAACGACTTGAATGCGACTCGCGCATTGATCGTTACTGATGCTGTTGATGAGAACCTGTATCTTGCTGCGCGCAACATTCCACACGTTGATGTGGTTGATGCTGCTGCAATCGATCCGGTTAGCTTGATTGCGTTCGACAAAGTTGTTATGTCTGTAGCTGCTGCTAAGAAAATTGAGGTAGAACTCGGATGAACAACGAACGTATCTATCAAGTCCTGCAAGGACCTGTATTCTCAGAAAAAGCACAAGTTTTAGGTGAAACTGCTGGTGTTCAAGTGTTTAAAGTTGCATTAAATGCAAACAAGCTTGAAATCAAAAAAGCAGTGGAACAACTCTTTGGTGTGGAAGTTGTTAAAGTTAACACGACTATCACTAAAGGTAAGTCTAAACGCTTTGGTAAAACATTAGGACGTCGTTCTGATGTTAAAAAAGCATACGTCACCCTGAAAGCTGGCCAAGATGTTGAAATGGCTGACTTGGGCGATACCGCTGAAAGCACAGCGGAATAAGGACGAGAATTATGCCTATTCAAAAATGTAAGCCAACGTCTCCAGGACGTCGCTTTGTAGAGAAAGTGGTTCACGATCACCTTCACAAAGGCGCACCATACTCTCCGTTGGTTGAAGCTAAAAAACGTACTGGCGGCCGTAATAACAACGGTCACATCACGACTCGTCACGTTGGTGGCGGTCACAAGCAGCACTACCGTCTAGTTGACTTTAAACGTAACAAAGATGGTATTCCTGCAACTGTAGAGCGTATCGAATACGATCCTAACCGTACTGCACACATTGCACTTGTATTGTATGCTGACGGTGAGCGTCGTTATATCATCGCTCCTAAAGGCCTTCGCGCTGGCGATAAAGTACAGTCTGGTAACGATGCTCCAATTCGTCCAGGTAACTGCTTGCCGCTTCGCAACATGCCTATCGGTTCTACTCTTCACAACATCGAACTTAAAATCGGTAAAGGCGCGCAGTTAGCTCGTTCAGCTGGTACTTCAGTTCAGCTGTTGGGTCGTGACGGTTCTTACGCTATCGTTCGTCTGCGTTCAGGCGAGATGCGTAAAATTCACGTTGAATGCCGTGCTGTGTTAGGTGAAGTATCTAACTCAGAAAGCAACCTTCGTTCACTAGGTAAAGCTGGTGCATCACGCTGGCGTGGTGTTCGTCCTACCGTTCGTGGTATGGCGATGAACCCAGTTGACCATCCACATGGTGGTGGTGAAGGGCGTAACAAAGGTATTCAACCTGTAAGCCCATGGGGTCAAAAAGCTAAAGGGTACAAGACACGTACCAATAAGCGTACGACTAAGATGATTATTCGCGACCGTCGCGTTAAGTAACAAGTAAAGGAATCTGACAATGCCTCGTTCTCTGAAAAAAGGCCCATTCGTCGATGCGCACTTGTTCGCTAAGGTTGAAGCGGCTATCGCGGCTAATAACCGTAAGCCGATCAAAACTTGGTCGCGTCGTTCGATGATCCTCCCGGATTTTGTTGGTTTAACAATTTCTGTACACAATGGCCGTAACCACGTTCCTGTGATCGTTTCTGAGCACATGGTTGGTCACAAGCTTGGTGAATTTGCACCAACTCGTACCTATCGCGGTCACGGTGTTGACAAGAAATCTAAACGTTAATGGGTGCTATGATGGAAGTAACTGCTAAATTACGCGGTGCCGCTATCTCGGCACAAAAAGCTCGTTTGGTTGCAGATCTTATCCGCGGCAAATCTGTTGCGCACGCTCTTAACATCCTTAACTTCAGCAACAAAAAAGCTGCAGTTCTAGTTAAGAAAGCGTTGGAATCTGCGATTGCAAACGCTGAACACAATAACAGTTTAGATGTAGACGACCTTAAAGTTTCTACGATCTACGTTGATGAAGGCATGAGCCTGAAACGTATTATGCCACGTGCTAAAGGCCGTGCAGATCGTATTACTAAGCGTACTTGTCACATCACCGTTAAGGTAGGGGTTTGATATGGGTCAGAAGGTTCATCCAATCGGTATCCGCCTAGGTGTTGTGAAACGTCATAACGCTAACTGGTATGCGAATCCGAAACAATACGCTGAATACTTGCTTAAAGATCTTCAAGTTCGTGAGTTTTTGATCAAAAAACTTAAAAACGCGATGATCAGCAACATTCTTATCGAACGCCCTACAGGCGCTGCTAAAGTAACTATTAGCACTGCTCGTCCAGGTATCGTAATCGGTAAAAAAGGCGAAGATATTGAGAAACTACAACGCGAATTGACATCTATCATGGGTGTTCCTGCGCAAGTAAGTATCAATGAAATTGATCGTCCAGACTTAGACGCGCGTCTAGTTGCTGAAGCTATCGCTTCTCAATTAGAAAAACGTGTAATGTTCCGTCGTGCTATGAAGCGTGCGGTACAAAACACAATGCGTGCTGGTGCTAAAGGTATCAAAGTAGAAGTTTCAGGCCGTTTAGGTGGTGCTGAGATTGCTCGTACTGAGTGGTATCGTGAAGGTCGTGTACCTCTACATACGCTTCGTGCAGATATCGACTATGCGACTATGCGTGCTGAGACTACTTACGGTACGATCGGTGTTAAAGTTTGGATCTTCCGTGGTGAGATCTTGGGCGGCATGAAACAAGTCATGAACCCAGCTCCAGCTGAAGAACGTCCAGCTAAACGCGGTCGTGGTCGTGGTGAAGGTCAAGAGCGTCGTGGTCGTCGCAATGATCGTTCTGCTGAAAAAGGAGAATAATCCATGTTGCAACCTAAGCGTACTAAATTCCGTAAAGTGCAGAAAGGCCGTAACACTGGTCTAGCACACCGCGGTAGCACAGTATCTTTCGGTACTATTGCACTTAAATCAGTTGAACGTGGTCAAATGACTGCGCGTCAAATTGAAGCAGCGCGTCGTACAATTAGCCGTCGTATTAAGCGTGGTGGTAAGATCTTTATCCGTGTATTCCCGGACAAACCGATTACTTCTAAGCCTCTTGAAGTGCGTATGGGTAAAGGTAAAGGTTCTGTGGAATATTGGGTTTGCCAAATCAAACCAGGTAAAGTCTTGTACGAAATTGATGGTGTTAACGAAGAATTGGCTCGCGAAGCGTTTACGCTTGCAGCAGCTAAGCTTCCGTTTAAAACCGCTATCGTGACTCGGACGGTAATGTAATGAAAACTAAAGATCTACGTGAAAAGTCGGTAGAAGAGTTGACAGCTTTGCTTGATGAGCAACAGCTTAACCAATTCCGTCTTCGTATGGCGAAAGCAACTGGTCAATTGGGTAAATCGCATGAAGTTGCACTTACTCGTCAGACTATTGCTCGTATTAAGACCCTCCTTACCGAAAAACAGGGGAACGGACAATGAGTGATAAAACAGTCCGCACGTTAACTGGCAAAGTTGTAAGCGACAAGATGGATAAATCTATCGTTGTTCTTATTGAACGCCAAGTTCAACACCCGTTGTATGGCAAATTAATCCGCCGTTCAACAAAATTACATGCTCATGATGAGAACAACACAGCGAAAGCTGGTGATGTTGTAACCATTAAAGAAAGCCGCCCAATTTCTAAAACTAAGTCTTGGACTCTAGTTGAAGTTGTTGAAGCAGCTGCTGAGTAATTAACGTTCTTGTTGCATCATCGGTCAATTTCGAGTACTCTTTGAGCCTTTCGAAATTTCGACCGGTGTTGCTCGGTTTTGGAGTAGGGCAATGATTCAGACCGAAACTATGCTCGACGTAGCAGACAACAGTGGTGCACGCCGCGTACAATGTATTAAAGTACTTGGTGGCTCGCATCGTCGTTATGCTTCTGTTGGCGACATTATTAAAGTTACTGTAAAAGAAGCAATTCCACGCGCACGTGTTAAAAAAGGTGACGTGATGAATGCGGTTGTGGTTCGTACAAAATTCGGTATCCGTCGTGCAGACGGTTCAGTGATTCGTTTCGACGATAACGCTGCTGTTATTTTGAACAACAACAAAGCGCCGATTGCAACTCGTATTTTCGGACCAGTGACTCGTGAACTTCGTACTGAACAGTTCATGAAAATTATTTCATTGGCTCCTGAAGTTCTATAAGAGGCGATCATGGCTAAGATTAAAAAAGGCGATCAAGTAATTGTGATCGCAGGTAAAGAAAAAGGCAAACAGGGTACTGTTCTGTCTGTTTCTAATGACCGTGTTAAGGTTGAAGGCCTTAACTTGGTGAAGAAGCATCAGAAGCCGAACCGTGCTACAGGCGCTGAAGGTAGCGTTGTAACTCAGGAAGCTTCGCTTCATATTTCAAACGTGGCAGTTTTTAATGCTACAACCCAAAAGGCTGACCGTGTTGGTTACCAAGTGATTGATGGCGTGAAAACTCGCGTATTCAAATCAAATGGTGAATCAGTGGCGGTAGCGAAGTAATAGGTTGATATAGGCCATGGCCAGACTTAAAACACGTTACAACGACGAACTTAAAGCTCAATTACAAGAAGTATTGGGTGTTAAGAATGTGATGGAGATTCCTCGCATCACTAAAATCACGATCAACATGGGTGTTGGCGCAGCTGCTGCTGACAAAAAACTCCTTGATGGTGCTCTTTCAGATATGCAAGCTATCGCTGGTCAAAAACCAGTACTTACGTTAGCTCGTAAATCAATCGCTGGTTTTAAAATCCGTGATGGTTGGCCGATCGGTTGTAAAGTTACTTTACGCGGCGAACGTATGTACGAATTCTTGGACCGTTTGATCTCGATTGCGATCCCTCGTATCCGTGACTTCCGTGGTTTCTCTGCGAAATCATTCGACGGTCGTGGTAACTACTCAATGGGTCTTAAGGAACAAATCATGTTCCCTGAAATCGATTTTGACAAGATTGATCGTATTCGTGGTATGGATATTACCATTACTACGACTGCTCGCACCGATGACGAAGGCCGTGCGCTTATGCGTGCATTCGGCTTCCCGTTCAAATAAGAGGTCGATATGGCTAAGAAAGGTATGATTAATCGCGAATTGAAACGCGAAGCTACTGTTGCTAAATACGCTGCAAAACGTGCTGAATTAAAAGCTGTTATTGCAAACGTAAATGCATCAGACGAAGAACGTTTCGAAGCGATGATGAAATTACAAGCATTACCACGTAATGCATCTCCAGTACGTCTACGTAACCGTTGTGGTTTAACTGGTCGTCCTCATGGTTACTTCCGTAAGTTCGGTTTAAGCCGTAACAAATTACGTGAAACAGTAATGCAAGGTGATGTACCTGGCGTTGTTAAGGCAAGCTGGTAAGGAGCACTATAGATGAGTATGCAAGATACCGTTGCCGACATGCTAACACGTGTTCGTAACGCACAAATGGCAAAGAAACAAACTGTTTCTATGCCTAATTCTAAGTTGAAGGTAGCAATTGCTAACTTACTTCAACAAGAAGGTTATATTTCAAACGTAGAAGTTGCGGATGCTGAAGGCAAACCAACTCTTACTTTGACTTTAAAGTATTTCGAAGGCAAACCAGTTATCGAAACTGTGAAGCGCGTAAGCCGTCCAGGTCTACGTCAGTATCGCGGTAAAGATGCACTTCCTAGCGTTAAGCAAGGTTTAGGTATTGCAATTGTTTCTACAAGCAAAGGCATCATGACTGATCGCGCTGCACGTGCTGCAGGCGTTGGTGGTGAAGTTATTGCTTTTGTTTCTTAATAGGTGATTCCTCATGTCTCGTGTGGCTAAAGCCCCAGTAACTGTACCTAACGGTGTAACAGTTACTCAGAACGGCCGGCAGGTCGAAGTGAAAGGCACTAAAGGTACATTGTCTTTCAACCTGCATGCGCTGGTCGAGCTTAAACAGGAAGACGGTATTCTAGCTATTGCTCCAGTACAAGAGTCGAAAGACGCTTGGATGCAAGCTGGTACTGCTCGCGCTGTGCTTAACAACCTTGTAAAAGGTGTTAGCGAAGGTTTCGAACGTAAGTTACAGCTTATCGGTGTTGGTTATAAAGCTGCGGTTAAAGGTGACGTTGTTCATCTTAACCTTGGTTTCTCTCATCCGATCGATTATGCACTTCCTGCAGGTGTAACTGCTGAAACTCCAACTGCAACTGAAATCATTCTTAAATCTGCTGATAAAGCAGCTTTAGGACAGGTTGCTGCAGATATCCGTGGTTACCGTCCACCAGAGCCATATAAAGGCAAAGGTGTTCGTTATTCTGACGAAGTTGTACTTCGTAAAGAAGCTAAGAAGAAATAAGGCGCGAGGTTCTTATGAACGAAAAGAAACAATCCCGTTTGCGTCGTGCGAAAAGCACACGCTTGCACATCCGTGCATTGGGTGCGACTCGTTTGTGTGTAAACCGCACTCCGCGTCACATCTATGCTCAAGTTATCTCTGCAGATGGTGGCAAAGTATTAGCGCAAGCTTCTACTTTAGACGCTACTCTACGTGCGGGTACAACTGGTAACGTTGAAGCAGCTCAAAAAGTAGGTGCTTTAATCGCAGAACGCGCTAAAGCAGCTGGTGTTACTAAAGTTGCATTTGACCGTTCTGGTTTTAAATATCATGGTCGTATCAAAGCCTTGGCTGATGCTGCTCGTGAAAACGGCTTGGAGTTCTAATCATGGCTAAAGTTGAACAAAACGAAGGTCTTGTTGAAAAGCTGGTTGCCGTTGATCGTGTAGCCAAAGTTGTTAAGGGTGGTCGTATCTTCTCTTTCACAGCATTAACTGTTGTGGGTGATGGTAATGGTCGCGTAGGTTTTGGTCGTGGTAAAGCACGTGAAGTTCCAGCTGCTATCTCTAAAGCACTTGAAGCTGCTCGTCGCAATATGATTACTGTTGACCTTGTTGATGGTACGTTACAGCACCCAATTCATGCACGTCACGGCGCTAGCCGCGTATTCATGCAGCCTGCCTCTGAAGGTACAGGTGTAATTGCTGGTGGCGCTATGCGTGCAGTTCTAGAAGCTGTAGGCGTACGTAACGTGTTGACTAAATGCCGTGGTTCTACTAACGCTGCTAACGTAGTAAACGCAACTTTCAATGGTTTGCGTGATATGACTACTCCTGAAAAGGTTGCTGCGAAACGTGGTCTTTCAGTAGAACAAATTCAAGGGTAATCAATCATGAAAACGATTAAAGTTACCCAGACTAAATCTGCATCGCACCGCTTGAAAAATCACAAGCTTAGCCTGCAAGGTTTAGGTCTGCGTCGTATTGGTCATACTGTAGAAGTGTTAGACACACCTTCTAACCGTGGTATGATCAACCAAGTCTACTATATGGTTAGTGTAGAGGAATAAGCCATGACTCTGCGTTTAAATACAATTGCACCTGCAGAAGGTGCTAAACGTGACAACCTTCGTTTAGGCCGTGGTATCGGTTCTGGCGTTGGTAAGACCGGTGGCCGTGGTGTCAAAGGTCAAAACTCACGTAAGAGCGGTGGTACTCGTCCAGGTTTCGAAGGCGGTCAAACAGCACTTTATCGTCGTTTGCCTAAATTCGGCTTCACTAGCCAATTGGCTTTGAAAACTGCTGAAGTACGTTTATCTGAGCTTGCTAAAGTTGAAGGCGACATCGTGTCTCTTGAAACTTTAAAAGCTGCGAACGTTGTACGTAAAGACATGATCCGTGCTCGTATCGTACTTTCTGGTGAAATTACTCGTGCATTCACTGTTCAAGGTGTTGCATTGACTAAAGGCGCTAAAGCTGCTGTTGAAGCTGCTGGCGGCAAAGTCGAGGAGTAATCCCCAGTGTCTATGACTCCTAGTTCTTCAGGTCATGTCAACATGATGAAAGGCCAACCATTTCATGTGAAATACCGTGAAATTATTCGTCGAATGATGTTTCTCATTGGTGCGTTGTTGGTGTTTCGACTAGGAGCGCATATTCCAGTACCAGGCATCAATAATGCTGCGTTAGAAAACTTGTTTAATGCAAACCAAGGTACCATCCTTGGTTTGTTTAACATGTTTTCTGGTGGTGCATTAGAACGAATGTCTATTCTTGCTCTCGGGATCATGCCATACATCTCTGCATCGATTATCGTGCAGTTGATGTCAACTGTGGTTCCTTCGCTGGAAGCTTTAAAGAAAGAAGGCGAGCAAGGCAAACGTAAAATTAATCAATACACACGACAAGGTACATTATTCTTAGCGCTGGTACAGGCGATAGGTATGTGTGCAGGCCTGATCAGTCAGGGGATTACCCTGAATACTGGTTTGGCTTTTTATGTTCCTGCAGTAACCTCACTGGTTGCGGGGACCATGTTCTTGATGTGGTTGGGTGAACAGATTACCGAGCGTGGGGTGGGAAATGGTATTTCCATGATCATCTTCGCGGGTATTGTTGCCGGATTGCCTAATCTGATTATGCAATCTTTCTCCTCTGTAGATAATGGCCAGACCAGCCTGATTGGCTTGGTAATTTTTGGTTTGTTGTCTCTGGGTGTTTTGGCAGCGATCGTGTTTATCGAGAAAGCGCAGCGTCGTATTCCGGTAAACTATGCTCAAAAACAACAAGGTCGTCGTGTATTTACTGCACAGCAGACACATTTGCCATTAAAAATTAATATGGCGGGTGTGATTCCGGCAATTTTTGCCAGCTCATTGCTTTTGTTCCCTGCGAGCTTAGGTCAGTGGGTGGGTAGTGCAGATCCAAATGCTGGATTTATTAAGCGTAGCCTGCAAGATGTAGCATTGGTATTGTCGCCTGGTCAGCCGTTGTATTTGGTGCTCTTTGGTGCGTTAATTATCTTTTTCTGTTACTTCTATACAGCACTGGTATTTAGTCCTAAAGAAGTGTCAGAGAACTTGAAACGCAGCGGAGCTTACGTGCCTGGTATACGTCCAGGTGAGCAAACTGCTCGTTACTTAGATCATATTCTCAATCGTTTGACCTTTATTGGCGCGATTTACATCGCAGTCATTTGTTTGATGCCGATGGTATTGCAAAGTTCATTTGGTATTCCATTCTATTTGGGTGGTACCTCTTTGCTGATTGTTGTGGTAGTAGTGATGGACTTTATGGCTCAGCTGCAATCACACCTCACTTCGCACCAATACGATAATCAAACGTTAATGAGAAAAACGACTGCTCATCCTAAGGGATAAGCGCACTTGAGGTTTCATCATGAAAGTACAAGCTTCTGTTAAGAAAATTTGTGGTAGCTGTAAAGTTATCCGTCGTAATGGGGTTATCCGCGTAATTTGTAGCGCAGAACCTCGTCATAAGCAGCGTCAAGGTTAATCTGATTAAGACCTGTTGATTTCTGTAGGCGAATTAGGTTATTATCCGCCCCTCAAGATTTTTGTGGGGCGGTTGATTATCTACTGCCTTTTTGGAGAAAATTGAATGGCTCGTATTGCCGGTGTAAACATTCCGGATAACAAGCACGCTGTTATCTCTCTAACGTATATCTTTGGTATTGGTCGCCATACTTCAAAAGCTATCTTAGCTGCTGCTGGTATTGCTCCAACTACTAAGATCCGTGAATTAGATGACGCTCAGCTTGATGCGATTCGTGCAGAAGTTGCTAAGGTTCCGACCGAAGGTGATTTACGTCGCGAAATTTCCATGAACATTAAACGTTTAATGGATTTAGGCTGCTACCGCGGTCTTCGTCATCGTCGCAGCTTGCCTGTCCGCGGTCAACGCACCAAAACTAACGCTCGTACCCGTAAAGGTCCGCGCAAACCTATTAAGAAATAAGATTTCTGGAAGCTAAAAGATGGCTAAAGATACTCGCGCACGCAAGAAGGTCACTCGTACCGTCTCTGAAGGTGTCGCACACATTCACGCTTCTTTTAATAACACCATTGTGACTATTACCGATCGTCAAGGTAATGCACTGGCTTGGGCCACTTCAGGTGGACAAGGCTTCCGTGGATCACGTAAATCAACTCCGTTCGCTGCTCAGGTAGCTGCTGAAGTTGCTGGTAAAGCTGCTTTAGACTACGGTTTGAAAAACTTGGACGTCCTTGTAAAAGGTCCTGGTCCTGGTCGTGAATCTGCGGTTCGTGCTTTAGGTGCAGTGGGTTATAAAATTAACAGCATTACCGATGTGACGCCAATCCCGCACAACGGTTGCCGTCCACCTAAAAAACGTCGCGTGTAAGGAGAAACATTCATGGCTCGTTATATTGGTCCAAAATGCAAACTCTCTCGTCGCGAAGGGACAGACCTGCAACTTAAATCAGGCGTTAAACCGTTTGATGTTAAGACAAAAAAACATGCGAAAGTTCCTGGCCAACACGGCGGGGCTCGTGGTGGTAAACAATCTGAGTACTCACTACAATTACGTGAAAAACAAAAAGTACGTCGCATGTACGGTGTTTTAGAGCGTCAATTTAGTAACTACTATAAAGAAGCTGCTCGTGTTAAAGGCGCAACTGGTGAAAACCTGTTGAAGCTACTTGAAAGCCGTCTTGATAACGTTGTTTATCGTATGGGTTTCGGTTCTACTCGTGCAGAAGCTCGTCAGTTAGTATCTCACCGTAGCATCACTTTGAATGGCCGTCGTGTTAACATTGCGTCTATCCAAGTTAAAGCGGGTGATGTGATCGCAGTTCACGAAGGCGCTAAGCAACAATTACGTATCAAAAACGCAATTGAATTAGCTACTCAACGTGGCATGCCTTCTTGGATGGAAATTGACCATTCTAAATTAGAAGGTACGTTCAAAGCTGCACCGGATCGTTCTGATTTACCTGCTGAAATCAACGAAAGCTTGATTGTAGAATTGTATTCTAAATAATCCTTGAGGAAGCAATATGACGCGTACTGCAAATGAGTTTCTAACTCCGCAAGCGATCAAGGTCGAAGCGGCAAGCGGGACCTCGGCAAAAGTTATTCTAGAACCATTAGAGCGTGGCTTTGGTCATACTCTTGGTAATGCTTTACGTCGCATCCTTCTTTCTTCTCTACCTGGCGCAGCTGTGGTAGAAGTTGAGATTGAAGGGGTCGAGCACGAGTACAGTACTTTGGAAGGCTTGCAGCAGGACATCGTCGAGCTCTTGCTGAACCTAAAAGGATTGTCGATTAAGCTGTTCGATCAAAATGAAGCTTATTTAACATTAGAGAAACAAGGTGCAGGCGACGTAACTGCGGCTGACCTTCGTTTACCTCATAATGTTGAAGTGGTTAACCCTGAACATTTGATCGGTACTTTAAGTGCCTCAGGCTCATTGAAAATGCGTCTGAAAGTGGCTCAAGGTCGTGGCTACGAGACTTCTGATTCACGCTTCCCTGAAGGCGAAACTCGCCCAGTGGGTCGCTTGCAGTTAGATGCGTCTTACAGCCCAATCAAACGTGTTTCATACACCGTGGAAAACGCGCGTGTAGAACAACGTACTGACCTTGATAAACTGATCATTGATCTTGAAACCAATGGTACTGTAGATCCTGAAGAAGCGATCCGCAAAGCTGCAACTATTTTGCAGCAACAAATTGCGATCTTCGTTGACCTTCAGAAAGATCAAGCACCTGTTGCTCAAGAGCCTCGTGAAGAAGTTGACCCAATCTTGCTTCGCCCAGTAGATGATCTAGAGCTAACTGTTCGTTCTGCTAACTGTTTGAAAGCAGAAAACATTTACTACATTGGTGATCTTGTACAGCGTACCGAAGTTGAGTTGCTTAAAACTCCTAACTTGGGTAAAAAATCGCTTACTGAGATCAAAGATGTTCTGGCTTCTAAAGGCTTACAACTCGGCATGCGTTTAGAGAACTGGCCACCGGCTAGTCTCCGTATGGACGATCGTTTCGCCTATCGTAGCCGTTAATTAAGTAGGACTATCACCATGCGTCATCGTAATAGTGGTGTGAAATTAGGCCGTACAAGCAGTCATCGTAAAGCGATGTTCCAAAACATGGCTAACTCTTTGTTCGAGCACGAGTTGATCAAAACAACTGTGCCTAAAGCAAAAGAGTTACGTCGTGTAGCTGAGCCTTTAATCACTTTAGCTAAAAACGATACAGTAGCAAACCGTCGTTTGGCGTTTGCTCGTACTCGTTCAGCAGCAACTGTTGGTAAATTATTTACCGTTCTTGGCCCTCGTTACAAAGAGCGTAACGGCGGTTATCTACGTGTTCTTAAAGCGGGCTTCCGTGCAGGTGATGCTGCACCGATGGCTTACGTTGAGCTAGTAGATCGCGAAGTTAACTAATTTCGTGAAGAATAACGCAAGTTGTTCGAAAAGGTCGGTTGAATAAACCGGCCTTTTTTATTGTCTGTATATTTTAATTTAGTCTGACTTTTAATCTCGTATGACTGGATCTGGCCTCAAAAGATAAAAAAATAACGTCTTTTTAATAAACTTGACATTGTGTATTGTCAGTTTTGTGATTTAATAAAAACAGATAGCATCGCTTAGGTAAAAGAACAACATGGAAAAGCAGGTAGATATTTTAATTGTGGGTGCGGGGATCTCGGGGATTGGTCTGGCAGCACATCTTTCTAAACATTGTCCGCAACGCTCTTTTGAGATTATTGAACGCCGCGAAAGTATTGGCGGAACTTGGGATCTGTTCAAATATCCGGGCATACGTTCTGATTCGGATATGTCGACTTTTGGTTTTAATTTCAAACCCTGGAAGAAAGAAAGCGTGCTTGCCGATGGCGCATCCATCAAAAATTATCTGACTGAAGTGGTGGATGAGTTTAAGCTACAGCCGAAAATCCATTTTCAGCATCGGGTCTTAAGTGCCAATTATGATTCTACAACCTGCAAATGGTCAGTAGAGATCGAGGATGCACACGGTAAGAAGCAGATCTGGATCGCCAACTTTGTACTGGGTTGTACCGGTTATTATAATTATGATCAGGGTTTTCAGCCGGAGTTTCCAAATCAAACTGCATTCAAAGGTGAGTTTATTCATCCGCAACATTGGCCGGAAAATTTAAACTATAAAGGCAAAAAGGTAGTGATTATTGGCAGTGGTGCGACCGCGATTACCTTGGTTCCTGCGATGGTTAAAGGCGGAGCAGGACATGTGACCATGTTGCAACGCTCACCGACTTATATTGCCTCTGTACCCTCGGTCGATTTTATTTATTCAAAAATGCGTAAATATCTGCCTGAGGAGGTCGCCTACAAGCTGACACGTGCGCGTAATATCGGCATGCAGCGCGGGATTTATGCTTTGGCACAGAAACAGCCAAAATTATTAAAATCACTTTTGCTTAAATCGGTGCAATTCCAGCTGAAAGGTAAAGTGGACATGAAGCACTTTACCCCGAATTATGAACCTTGGGATCAGCGTCTGTGTGTGGTGCCAGATGGGGATCTGTTTAAAATTTTACGTGAAGGGCAGGCATCAGTTGCAACGGATCAGATAGAAACCTTTACCGAAACGGGAATTCAGCTGAAATCAGGTCAACATCTGGATGCTGATATTATCGTCTCTGCCACCGGTCTGAATATTCAAATTCTTGGCGGGATTCAGGCGACGATGGATGGTCAGCCTATCGATACCTCACAGCATATG
>ERZ1292642.776-Hain-H14-01um-R1-776-length-16690-cov-6_pt1 | contig 16690 bp, 31 predicted proteins | sample MGYA00564403_ERZ1292642 | MGnify/ENA primary metagenome ERZ1292642 (study PRJEB36523, sample SAMEA6512643) | groundwater metagenome | collected 2019-01-09 | study: AquaDiva: Metagenomics assemblies of 32 groundwater samples | reverse complement strand
GCGAACATGACAGCGGACAACGCGCGGGCCGGTCAGCAGCTCAAGATGCAGGAGCAGCAAGCCCTGCTCGGACGACTGTCGATGGGGATGCGCGCCTTTGAACCAGCCATTGAGAGTCAAGCCGACACGGCCACCGATCCGGTGCAGGCCGAAAATGCGTTGATGCAACGGGCGCAACCCTTGGAGTCCGCGTTTCGGCTCCAGCCAGGCACATTGAGCGCGCAGATCCCCAACATGGGGCCGCTGCTCTCGACCCGCAAAAAGAAACGCGCGCAAGATATTTATGAGCGGGCGGAAAAACGGTTCGGCGCAGAAGCGATGGCCGGCGACGCGATCACCATTCAGACGGGGGAGCTGTTCGGCGATGTCAAGCCGTCGCAGCTCCGGGCGATGTTTGAAGCGCCAGCCGTGACCGCAGAAGGCACCCCCGCGATGCCTATGGGTGTGAAGCGTCCGCCGCCGACGCCCGGCAGCTTTGAGGATTACTTGGCCGCCGATCCCGCCAAACGGACCACGATCGAAGGTGCGAGGAAGCGGTACATGCAAGCCGATGATCGCCCGCTCGCCCCGCAGATTGTGATCGTGCCTGGTCCGCAAGGCGAGCCCCTCGCGGTGGACAAACGTTCGCTCACGGCCCGACCTATTACTGGCCCAGGTGGCGATGCGCTGACCGCCGCGCCGACCGCGGATATGCGCAATCGCGCCGCTGGTCGCAAGCTTGCCTTGCAGTCGGTGCAGGCGGTGAAAGCCATCGGGAATCGGATCATTCGCCGAGTTGGACCTGCGCAGCGCGCAGAAGCCATCCAGCGGGGCGCAGCGGCAGTCTTCGGGAACGATCCGGAATTCAGAACCTATCAAGATGCGCGGCGTGCCCTAGCTGGCAATCTCGCGGTAGCCCAACAGGGCAGCCGACCGTCTGATGCAGATATTGAGGCGATCTGGGTGCCGCTGGTCCCCGACCCATACCGGGACACTGCGGAGAGTGCCGCCATGAAATGGCAGCTCATTGAACAAATGACGACGGCGGCGGTGACCCCAACCGACCAGGGCGCGCCGCGCAAGCGCTTCGATCCGGCCACAGGCACGGTGAAGTAGATGCCAGATATCGAAGTCGAGATCCCAGGTGTCGGCGTCGTGGCCTTTCCGGACTCGATGAGCGAGCAGGAGATCAATCTGGCCGCGCAGAAGCTCTATAAGGATGCGACCCGTCCCGCGCCGGCGCCGGCCCAAGAGCCGTCCCAGAGCATCGTGGACCGCCTCGTCTCGATGCTCCCCACGGCGGGTGGGATTGGTGGGGGCATCGCGGGCGGCATCGGCGGGACTGCGTTCGGCCTCGGCGTGGGGGGGGCACCAGGGGCGATTGGCGGAGCCGCGCTTGGCGGAGCCTTTGGAGAATCTCTCGAGCAGATCATTAATCGCTTACGCGGCCAAGACGTGCCCGCCACACCGATGCAAGCAGCTGTGCCGATCATGAAGGAAGGTCTCACTCAGGGCGCGATCGAAGGCGTTGGCCTGGGCATTGCCAAAGGCGCGGGTTCATTAGGGCGCTCGTTCTTAGAGAATGCAGTGCGCCCTCCGGAGACCATCTTGCGCGAATTTCCGAACGTCATGGAGACGATCGCGAAAGAACGTCTGCCAGTCGGACGCGGACTTGTGCCGGGGACATTGAAGGGAAGCCAGCAAGCCAAGGGGCTGCTGCGCACGTCCAGCCGCAACACGCGCCAACTCTTACAAGGAGCGAGCTCTACGGGGCAGACGTTTGCTCCCCAGCAGATCGCTGCGAAACGCATTAGCGAACTGGCTGATCAGATACGAACGCAACCGATCAGCGGCCCGGACTTACGCCGACTCTCAGACATGACGATGGCGTATATCCGTGAGCATGGCGCGGCCATGACGCCACAAGCCGTCAAGGACATGAAACAGGCAGCGCAGTCGATTGCAAAACCCATCTTCAAGGCGCAGCAGGCAGGCGGCGGTGTGTCAGCTGACCAAGCGCTCGGTGCCCGGTTCAATGCCGCGATTGCCTCTGGGGCGAAGGATGCGCTGGAAACAATCAAGGGCATCGCTGAGTCCGAGGGACGGACACAGAGCCTGATCGGGGCCACGCGCGCGATCACGAAAGCCGAAGCACGCCGACTGCCGCTTGCTACCGAAAGCTTGAGCGGTGCAGCAGCCGTTATTAGTGCGATCGCTGCACCAGGCAGCGGCGCTGATGATCGCGTTCGTAATGCGCTTGTGGCATGGGCGGTTGCCCGTGGGATCGGATCACCGCGCACGATTTCGCGGACCGGATTGATGCTGACCGGGAAACAGGCGCAATTGGCTCTTCGCGAAGTGCCGAGACTGGCTCAGGCGGCCGCAGCCTATCTCAACGCAGACCAAACAGTGGAAGAGCCACTAACCAAATGAGAACGACAGTTCCACAGACGATGAAGACGAACCAGACAATGCCGTCCGCAACATCAATGAGGCGTTGCCACGAAGGCATTATTCACATCCGTGGTTTATTGACAGCCGAGTGCCACACACCGCCGGCGCCAGTCACGCCGGTCCCGATAGAGGCGTTCATTGTGAATCGCGATCACCGTGAGTCCAGCGCCAGCGCTATAGCCGAGCCAGCGGGCGATCCTCGGGTGGCCCGCCTTCCCGATTTTGCGCATGGTCCAGGATGTGAATGCGGTGCTCGCCGTTTTGATCGCTAATTGCCCCCAGGTGTTACGACCGACGAGTGGATTGCCTTCGTACTGCGGACTCAGTGAGAGCACACGATGCGTCGTGACCCAATCCAGACCGGCCCCAGTCGCGAGTGCGAGATGGGGCCATGGCCCCTCTTGGGCGCTGGCCGGAGCAGCAACGAGCCAGCACGAGAGAACGATCACTAAGTTGCGCAAGATGGACATGCGGAGAGTCTAGCCAAGATGGCCACCCTGAGTCTACTCAAACGTCTGGAGGCGAAGTTAGCCGCCGCCAGTGCGGCCACCCCGAAAGGGGAGAGCTTCTGGGCCACTCTCGCGCAACTCGCCGCAGATGAGTGCGAAAAGGTCATCGTCGTGGACCAGAAACCCCTGCCCAGTCAAGCCTTTGCGGCCCTGCGCCGTGAGCGGGAGACTGGGTGGATCGTCTTTGCCCGCGCGGCGGCGATGAGCGACTTAGCGACCCCCGCGACGGCCTATTTCGAGGACGGCGGCGCCGGCGATGTCTATCTCGTCGAAATCAAGCGGGTATACGGATTAGCCCCGTGAGCGAGCCCAATGGAAGAATCAAACTGGATCCGACGATCGCGCTCCAGATCGTGGCGTGGATTGTCGCAGGGGTGGTGACGTACGGCGCGATCAACGCGCGTGTGGCCGTGATGGAAACGCAGATGGAGACGTTCCGAGCAGACATTCAGGAAATGAAGCAGGACATCAAAGTGTTACTCCGGCGACCATGAGTCTGCTGAAAGTGAAAACTAGTGCCGTCGTGCCGCGCACGTTGATCATCGCCGCTGGTGTCGTGAACGCCGCGAACAGCCTCGGACTCAAGCAGGACGTGTTGATTACCTCTGGCAACGATGGCACGCACATGAAGGGGTCGAAGCACTATCTCGATTGGGCGCTGGATTTCAGGACGAAGACGCTCACGCTCACGCAGAAGCGCGCGCTGGCAGACACGGTGAAGACACGCCTCGGGAAGGAATATGACGTCATCCTCGAATCGATCGGGAAGGCACAGGAGCACCTGCACGTCGAATGGGATCCGCAATGAGAGGTGCGCTCTGGGTCGTGCTATTGTCCGCATTGATCTATGCCCTCGGCTTCTGGGTTGGCACGGCCTCTGCCGCTGAACACTGTGTCGCGATTACAGTCCGCCCGGCCGTGATGCTCACGCGGGGGGATGTGGACGTCCAGGTCAGGGTCCAGCGACATGACCATCATCGCGGCCTGTCGGTCGTCTGGGACTCCGAAGACGGCTCCGGCGGGTCGCGGTGGTTCGATCTCGAAGGCGCACAGGCCCGCGTGCTGTTTCAGTGGTGGAACAGGAGCCAGCCGCCCGCCCATTACATCTACGCGGCCCGCGTGTTTGACGCGCAGGGCCAGGAACTCAATCAGGCACGGACGGAAATTCGGACGATCGAGGATCGCGATGAATGCACGGCTCGGATGTGTGGTCTTCTCGTGGCTCAGTAAGGCGTCGGTGTGACACGCGTGCTGCTCATGTGGTGTGTCGTGCTCACGGTCATGGCACACACGCAAGACGATTCGCCGCGCCACGATAAGTATCGCGACGACCCGCACGCGTACTGTTTCGCGGGGATTCCCGGATCGGCCCTCAGCGAACACGCGCATCCCTGTTCGTGTCGCTTCATGTGTACGGCGCCTGACGCAGCCGACCATGGCTACCAGATCGAAGACAGTACGTGTGAGTTGTACTGCACGAAAACCCGGTGCGCCTGTCACGCAGACCAGGAATGCACCACCGAACCGAGTGGAACCGCGGAAGTCCCACCACAGGAGCCTGCACGATGATGACGAATTGCTACATTATTAGACGCGCGGTGTTCTGGCTGTTGCTGGCGCTCTTTATCTACGCCCCACCGTTCGCGTCGGTTCTCAGGGCTCAGGCACCCGTTGATGTGGTGCGTGCGGTCAAAGCGGGCCTTGTCGCACGCAGCTTCGATTTCCATCTTGTGCCAGAGAGCGATCCGGACGGTTCCGAAGAGTCACGCTGCGGTGCGTTCGCGATTACCGGCCGCGCCGCGTATCAGCTCGCCCAGCGTGGCTACTCCGTATTCCTGATCGGGAAGTCACCCGGCCAGAACGGCTGCACGTACGTCGGACAGCGCTACTCGCATGACGCGATTGTCGTGAACGGGCAGTGTGTGGATATCCTGTTTCGCTCCGAGACGCGGAATGAGCCGGCGTGGAATCTCTGTGAGCAGACGCCTGAGCCGACGACATGGCGGCCGCCATTTCCACTGGACAGCGAGAATCCAGCGCCGCCACCGCCGCCCATCGTGATCCCGCCAGCGCCACCCCATGTGCAGATTGTCGATCTCTCTGGACTCGAGGCGCAGCTCGTCGCGCTGGACGCGAAGTTGGATCAGCACATAGCGCAAGAAGAGGCGCACTGGGCGAAAGTCAAAGGGATCTGGGACGGGATCATGAAGCCGGCGCTGACCTTCGTTGGGAAGTACGGCGTCCCAGCACTGGTGGCGTTTCTCGCGGGAGCCAAGACGCAATGACGAGGGCGGCCTGGATTGCGCACATGAATCGGATCGCGACCGCCTCAATTGCCCTGAGTCGGCAGCAGCGCCATACCCCGTCACATGTGTCCTGGTGGATCAATGTCCCACGGACCCACTGGCGGACGACGCTCGCCGGTGAAGCTGAGCGGATGCGGAACGATCCGCGCGCGCGATTCGAGCCTGACAGGACGCGTCCGGTATGAGTCTGTTTCGCTCAGAATTATTACTGCGCGATAACACGGATGGGAAGCATTTTACCCTTATCGGCCCCCTCCATTACAGCAGTGATCTGCTGACCAGGGATGTCTATGTCCCCGGCGGGTTCATCACGGACTTTGCGAGTATCCCGCGCGGGCTCTGGAACGTCCTGCCGAAGATCGGGAAATATGATCGCGCGGCCGTCATCCACGACTTTCTCTACGTCACGGACGGCATGACCCGCCGGCTGGCAGATGCCGTGTTATGGGAAGCGTGCGCCGTGTGTGGGGTGTCGCTGTGGCAGCAGCGCGTGATCTACTGGGGGGTGCGTCTGGGCGGCTGGAGGACGTGGAACCGATATCGGGCTGCGCAACGCTGGACGCTCCGGTGAGACGCGGTCAGCGAAGCGCACAACATGACCATCCGGATCCCCGCCCTTCCCGATGATGTCTGTCCGACGTGTCAGGCGTGCAACCCGAACGACAGGCAAGTCTCTGTTTGGCTCGTCTCGGACGAACGCGGGCTGCACCGCGAGTGCGATGTCTGCGGAGCAGCGTGGCGCCATCACGGTTCGATATGGTCGCGCCCACTGTCCGTGCGGGTGGGGGACCCGCTTGGCGGTGATTGATGCGGATGCTCGGACGTTTCTCTGTCCAGGATGCGGGGCGGATCTCGGTCTCGGGCTCAGTAAAGAAGACGGGGACTAGCACGTGAGCCCCCGCTCAGCCCCTAAGTCCTTTTCAAAATTTGGTCCATGATCCGCTTGATGTCCTCGCGAGCGATCTTTTTCGCGGCGCGGTATTTGCGCCAGCGGGCACGCACGGCTTTTGAACCGATCGCGGATTGTTCGACCTTCGTGAGCTTCGCGGCGCGCGCCAGACCGCCAGAGCGCCCGAAGTCGGAACGAATCTTTGCGGTTAATTCAGCGATTGACTTTTCCATACTAGTCTGTGTAGTATACCACATTTCCTGCCGTTGCGGCATCTCGAGGACGAGGCCCTTGACAAACGAGAGACCGGCGCTTATACTTACAACAATGTTTACACAGACTCCGCCTTTCGGTTCTGAGGCGAAGATTGTCGCGAAGATCAGGCGAACCGAGTCAGCCATCAGCCAGAATCGGCCTGATTCTGATAATGACGATTATGATACTGACGCTTTCGTCATCCGATTCTGGTCGCATGTCAGACGAACACCTACTTGCTGGTGCTGGCTGGGGGCCCGCACGGGGACAGGGTCGGTCAAGTATGGACAGGTCATGTGGCGCGCTCGGTATCGGACGCCGCAGAAAGCGCATCGCATTGCCTGGGAACTCACACACGGTCCGATTCCTGTTGACCGCCAAATCAATCATCACTGCGACAATCCGATTTGTGTCCGGCCTGATCATCTGTATCTCGGCACACAGCTCGACAACCTGAAAGATGCTGTTCGACGTGGACGCTTACACGTTTCGCGTCGGCGTGTGCTGTCGCTGCTGGACCGCCTCCACATCTACCATCAGCCCTATCGACGTGGCCTGTACGTTGCGCTGGCCGCACGATACGGCGTGACGAAAGCCTGTATCAGCATCATTCGGCGCGGGCGGTTTATTGGCTCGCCCGTTCAATTCGGGGAACGCGGCTGCGGCACCGCGATACACGGGGATCGCACGCCGGCCGCATGGGGCGGACTAAGGGAAGAGCAGTCGCGTTCCCTGAAACACTGAAGGCCACGAGTATGGATCCGACGAAAGGCGACGACGACGTGCAGGCGAAGCGGCGGGCCTACCGCGAGGAAAACAAGCGGCTCCTCATCCTGGCGCGACGCCTCGGACTCGATCGGCCGCGTGATGCCGAGGGTGCGCAGTCATGACCTGGTTCCAGGACCTCCCGGCGAACTCGACGTTCGACGTCTTCGTGATTGGCGTCGTCCTCGGTTTCTGTCTGATGGCGTTGCTCGTGCTGGGCCTCAATGCGTGGGCGACGGCACGCTCGAAAGCAGACACCCTCTGGCCCGATGGTGAGGACGAGCAGGACCCCACGGCATCGGATCGGGAGCGTGTGGCCTTCGATCAGGCGCGGGCCGAGCAGCGGCAGCGGTTATCGGCGGATGAAGAGACCTTATGAAGAAACACGACGCCCATCGGAACCGTGACGTGTACGTCGGCTATCTGGACTATCGCCCACATGTGCAAGTAGAAAACGGCGCGCAAATCATCGCGGTATACGTGTCGAAAAGGGCAGCGCAACACGCCTACAGCGATGTCCGAAAGGCACGACTCGTATTCGATGTAAGAGATCGGAGGCAGGCATGAGTACGCCCACGCTGACGTGGCCAGATGACTTACGAATCAGCGCGGCGATTCGGCCCTTAGCCACGGCGCTCTATGTCGCGCATATGCGGGCCGACGGCCGCGCACCGCTGCGCTTCTCGGACCTCTCCGTCACCATCAAGCGCTTCTATGACGAGCTGGCGCTGACGGAATTGCGCGGCTTGACGCACCGCCCTGGGTATTTCGAAGTGGCGATCCGGCAAGCGAAAGCCGCGCGGGACAAAGTGGTGGGCGTCATCACGCCGAGTGAGCCCTACGGCGTCGATCCAAGAGATTGAGAGAGGCACCTATGAGCACCGCACTCGCCGACCGCCAGAGCCAGGCTCTCTCGTTTGATGCTGAACAAGTCGGTCTCATCAAACGCACGATTATGAGGGGCGCCTCAGACGATGAACTCACGCTCTTCCTGATGCAGTGCACGCGGACGGGCCTTGATCCGTTCGCGCGACAAATCTACTCCGTGAAGCGCTGGGATAGTCGGGAGCAGCGTGAGGTTATGGCGATCCAGACCTCCATTGATGGCTTCAGGCTCGTCGCCGAACGCACCGGCAAGTACGCTGGGCAGCTCGGGCCGTTCTGGTGCGGGACGGACGGGCAATGGGTGGATGTCTGGCTGAAGGACACCCCGCCAGTCGCGGCGCGCGTCGGAGCCTTGCGACACGACTTCAAGGAACCAGCGTGGGGGGTGGCCAAGTGGACGAGCTACGTGCAGACGAAGCGCGACGGCTCGCCGACTCCCATGTGGCTGAAGATGTCGGATCTGATGATCGCGAAATGTGCCGAATCCTTGGCACTCCGCAAAGCCTTCCCGCAGGAACTCTCGGGGCTGTATACCGCCGACGAAATGGCGCAGGCCTCACAGCCAGGCGCAGCCGTGGAAGTCGCCGCCCCTGAGCACGTCATTGATACCAACACCGGCGAGGAAGTGATAGCCGATGAGCGGCCGGTACCACCTACCGGCTATCACTACATCCATCGTTACCAGTTCAACGCGCCGTGGCACGAGTTCACAGTGTTGGATTTCGACGCGCAAGGCGGCAGCTACAAGTTTTCTACCAAGCTCAAGGTCGGTGAGCTGGCCGGCCAAGCCTTTCAGTTCGGGGTCCCCGTGCGCATTGTTGACTACACGCCGAAAAAGAACACAAAGGGGGAAGGCTACGTGAACAAGCTGAGCCTCTGGAGACCGGCCGATCCAGATGCGCCGCTGACGGCAGACGATATAGTGTTTTGAGCATGTGGCGACCGTCAGACATTTGGTCCGTGGCATCCAACGCGAAGTACGCACGGGCGATCTCCTGCCGGAGCGTGCCGCGGAACTCTTGATGCAGGCGACAGCGCTACTCGGCAATGTGGCGGATGAAATTCGAGAGGCGGACATGGCCTACGCGCACGTGCTCTTACGGGAGCTCGAGACGAACGCGAAGGCGAACCGCGCCCGCATTCGCGCAGAATGTTCGACAGAATTTCAGCGCCGACAGGAAGCACGCGATGTGAAGGAACTCGTCGTGGAAATCTGCCGATCGCTCAAGTATTTCTTGCGGGTTAAAGAAGAGGAACTGAGACTCACGCGATGAAGCACCTTGATGAACAACTACTGAAACATATCTCGCCAGAGCCGAATAGCGGTTGTTGGCTCTGGGTCGGAGCCACGGCTGTCGAAGCATTTGTAAGAAAAGGGCGTAAATGTCGGTTGAGAAAGCGGATTTCTTCGACATCGCTGTGAACAACGCACTGCAACACTTCAAACCGCGGCCGTCGCGTCGGCCAGTCGGTTACAGTCACTGGAGCTATTTCGACGATCCATGGAAAGCCCTGTGCGGCGAACGGATCGCGCCCGAGCAGTTCTCACGCACACCAACATGTCAGGTATGCCTCCAGGCGCTCCAGCGGATGCAAGACGAGGATATTCGGTGAGCGCACAATTGACGGCGGAAGACTTGAGATGAGGCACTTGGAACACCTCGGCACATTAGTTGAGGCGCAGAACGTTCGCCGGGCGGTGCCGAAACACGCGCTCGCGACGAAGCTCGATCGCGCAGTCGCGAAGAAAATCGCACGACAGATGGATGAGAAGCAGCTGGCTGCTTGGGCGCTTGCTGTCAAAGAACGGGATGGTTGGAAAGACCGCTACACCGACAAGAAGGTAAAACGGACGATGGACCTCGATCCACTGCGCGGCGAATCCCATCACTGCGAGCCCCGCGAGAACGAAGACACGAGATACGACGTTCGTAACGGTCTCTGTCTGAGTTTCGAAACCCACGACGCCGTCGAGCGGCACCGGCTCCTTATTGTCGGCACGAAGTATTTCTCCCTGAACGGCAAGCGGTATATCGATTGCACGTATCCCGTGCGGTTTCGAAAGGTCATCGCATGATGCAGGCGTATTTAGGACAGGCGGATCTGAAGGCGGCCCTCATCACCGAGATCGGCAAGCACGAAGCAGCCGACGAAATAGCCAAGGGCACGTATGGATCCATGAATGGCCAGTGGCGTGGGTGTGCGATTGGTTGCTCGCTGCGGTCGCTCAACCGCATTCAGGGCGCGGAGGACATCAACGCCCGCACTGGCCTCCACGAACGCTTCCCGAGTGAACTCGGGCTCCCGCTGTGGCTCGGGTTCCTGGAAGACAGTATCTTTGAGCAGCTCCCCGATGATCTCGCGAAGATGTGGCCGCGACGAGTGATGGAGTCGATTCCCGTGGGCGCGGTCATTTCAGATCGCGTCCTCGGGCAGATCCTCATCTGGGTACTGAGCAACAACACGTTTCTACCTTCCCCCAATACGCCTGCATCATGCGGGATGAAGCATGCGACGAATCGCAAAGACCTCAAGCAGTGGGTTGATGCAGTCTCGGTCTACATTGATGCCGATTCCACAAGGCAGGCGACCGCCAAGCAACGCGAGGCCGCCATGGACGCCATTGACGTCAGGGACGCCATGGACGCCTGGGTCGTCAGGGACGCCATGGACGCCTGGGTCGTCAGGGACGACGCCTGGGTCGTCAGGGACGCCATGGCCGCCTGGGCCGCCTCAAATTCCTCGCGTGCCGCGGACAACGCTCACGCCTTTTTCCAGGCACTCTCGGAATTTGTTCTCGGCCTTCTGCGGAGGTCAGTATGAAGATCGTGAAGTGGTTGAGACCAGACATGGTGCTCTGGGATGGCGCGGCGGACACGATCAGCGAGGCAGTGATTGCCGCAGTGAAAGCACGCGCGACCCTCAAGGGCGCGGACCTCACGGGCGCGACCCTCAGGGGCGCGACCCTCACGGGCGCGGACCTCATGGGCGCGGACCTCACGGGCGCGACCCTCAGTGGCGCGGACCTCATGGGCGCGAACCTCACGGGCGCGGGCCTCAGGGGCGCGACCCTCAGGAGCACGGACCTCATGGGCGCGACCCTCAGGGGCGCGGACCTCACGGGCGCGACCCTCACGTACGCGACCCTCACGGGCGCGGACCTCAGGGGCGCGGACCTCACGGGCGCGGACCTCACGGACGCGATCCTCAGGGGCGCGGACCTCATGGGCGCGGACCTCACGGACGCGACCCTCAGGGGCGCGACCCTCACGGACGCGACCCTCAGGGGCGCGACCCTCACGGGCGCGACCCTCAAGGGCGCGACCCTCATGGGCGCAGACCTGCATTTACCGACCGGCGAAACATGGAAGGAGTACCTGACGGAGACGGTCCCCGCACTCCTCATCGCTGGCGGGAAAGACCTAGCGAGTTTCGCGGACCACTGGACCTGTCACGACTGGGCGAATTGCCCGATAGCGCACGCGTTCGATGCGCCAGATCTCTCGCAAGTGCCGATCTTACTCCGTCCGCGAGCGGATCAGTTTATTCAATTATTCGATGCCCATCAGATTCCGTGGCCCCTTCCCACGAAGGCCGAACAGGCATCGGCTGTATGAAATGGGTTGTTGTTGTCGTGATGCTTGGCATTTGTGTAGGGTGGCTGGAGGTCCTTCGGCGACGACGCGCGCGCCTTGACGCGCCGGATCGCGTCGCGCAGCTCCGGGCGTTACTGCGCCGCCCGGTCCTCGTGAACGGCCGGCCGCATCAGCCGAAGCCTATCCTATCGGTCGAACCGTCAGTGAAGGTGACGCGGTTTCGACAGAAGATTGCGAGGCGCACGTGAGCTGACACGACACTCCACGCCGCGACTTTAGACATCGAGAGGTGTCGCGCTGATCTCAAGACAGCGGCGCTAAGGACCACGTTTAGCCGTGTGCGTGGCGCAGAACAAACACGGCACGTCTTCTTTCTGGTAATTTCGCTGTTGGGGCGGAAAGGTGTAGATCGTTGGCAAAGCCGTGGGCGAAGTATGAAGTGGGATTTATCGATCACGATAAGTTTAAAGCCATCCATGTCAACGCGATCGGGTTGTGGCTCGAAGGCAAAAACTACTGCGATCGTTGGCTTACCGACGGCCTCATTCCCGCCGCGACCGCGAAGCACTTTCGGTTCTTCAGCCAGAAAACGATCGTGATGCTGACGACATCAGCCGGTCCGAAACCAGGCGCGCAAGACAACTACAGGCCGCTCTGGGAGCTGATCAAGGGCTTCGGCTGGAAGATGCACGAATATCTCGAGCACAACGAGAGTCGAGAAGCGGTGCTGGCGCGGAAGGCAAAGTTTGACGCGGGACGGGACGCCGACCGCGCACGCCTCGCTGGCTGGCGGGAGGCGAAGCGAGCGAAACGTGAAACGCCACCTGAAACACGACGTGAAACGGTTGGTGAAACGGTATGTGAAACATCACAAACGCCAAATTTAGCCGATATGAAACGCTCTAGTCAGAAGACAGAAGACAGTACTCAGAAAGAACTACAGAAGAACATTTGCGCGGAGGTGAACTCCGCGCCGGCCACCGCGATGTCTACGACGCGAGGGTCTATTGAGACCCGCGGACTCGTATCGTTGTCGCCTGTATTTCTTGCATTTCCAGTGATCGGCTCGGCGGAACCAGAATGGGCTCTCTCCGAACACCAAGTGTGTGAGTGGGAGCGACTGTTCCCTGGACTCGACGTCCGTGGAGAATGCCGGAAGGCCTGCGCGTGGAGTAACGCCAATCTAAGCCGTCGGAAAACAGCCCGCGGCATGCCGAAGTTTCTTGTGAGGTGGTTAAGTCGCGCGGTCGATCGCGGCGGTTTGGCGGTGCCGCAAGTGTCTGTCCTGCCTTTCAATAAGCGTGTCGCTGGTCTGGTGACTGGCGGGCAGATGTTTCTGAATAGGCAGAAATGAACCGCGAATTGTGCCGACTCTGCGGCGGAAACGGCAGCAAAAAGATTCCCGGCGGTGTCTCGGTGTGTCGGCGTTGTGGCGGCGATTGCTACGAGCCAGACGGCGGACCACTGCAAGGGTGGGTACTCGACAATATTCACACCATTGCTCGCCGTGAGGTTCGTCGCGGCGATCCACGTGGTATGTGGGGCCATATCATTCGCTTGTGCGAGAAAGCCGGACGCAAAGGGCGCGGCATTCTCCGTGACAAGGTCAGAGAGGTGGGCGCATGAACACTGCCCTCCCAACCCTCTACGCGCCGACGACGGACGCGGACTTTCTGCGGGTATTCAATCGGCTCTGTGTGGCGCTCCGGGAACCACCAGATGACACGGGGATGACGCAGCAAACGTACTTCGAGCTGCTCCACGACCTGCCGTTCACGGCACTGGAGGCGGGGGCCACGGCGTTGATGCGGGAGTCCGGGCGTCGGTTTTTTCCGACCTCGGCGGAGTGGCGGACGGCCGCGGAAATGGCTCAGACCGCGCAGTTGAAAGCTGCGCTGACGCATCGGGAGGAGCCCTGGCACTTCGACGATGACGAGTGCCGAGATTCCGGCTGGCGTGAGCATGTCTGCGACGGGGTAGCGGACGGACCATGTGGGCGCGCGAAAAAACATGCACCACACCCGTACGTAACGCCGTGTCTATGCCGCACGATAAACCGCAGTTATCAGCGCCGTTCGCGTTTTGGGGCTGGCGCATGAAAGTGAATCGTGATCCGGTTCGGCGGCGGGCCTGGTGGTTGTGGCGAAAGCTGTGTGCGAAGCAGCATGTGAAGAACATTCGGACAGTGACGGTGTGTCGGCAATGCGGCGCGCAACCGATTGATTTCCATCGCGACGAGCACGTCCAGCATCCGACGTGGCGCGTGTCCAACCTTGCCGGGGGAGGTGCGCCGATACGCAGGATTGACGCAGAGATAGAACTCTGTGTCCCGCTTTGTCGAAAGTGCCACATGGATCTAGATGGTCGGTTAGCCGACCTACCGAGGCTCGCGCCCAGGCGCATATTACCGCCAAAACCGTGCGAGAAATGCGGCCAGCCAGCTAAACCCTAACGGAATCCGCTATGTGTCCGATGCGATAGTCGCCGTCGCAATCCACCGCGTTATACGCCTGAACAGCGTCGCGAGATACGCGCCGCCTTAGTGCGAGAACGTAACAAAGAGCCATGGATGCGCGCGGCTGTTAGTGCATCAAAGTTGGGCAAGCCTCGAAACAAACAAGTAGTCGGATCCGGGCGATGACGGATTTACTGCTGCGCAAAGGGAAGAAACTCTCTGATCTGGTGGCGAGCCGGATCCGCGCGCGAGATAAGCTCAGGGAGCAGTACCACGACGCGGCAACTGAGGTGAGGCGCGCATACTTGTACGGCCGGTTGCGGGATGTTGAGCAGGGCTTGGAGAGGATCCGCGAGTTGGTCAGCCCTGAGATGCGGTGGGGGTGACAGGATCGAGCAGCCATGAGAGTCGGGCAGGCACGCAAGCGCGATAGCAACGAAGCGGAGATCGTGAAGGCTCTCCGTGGTCAAGGCGTCGAAGTGTTTCACATCAGTGGGCCTGGCGCGCCGGATCTATTAGTGCGGTTTCGGAGGACGTTGTACGGCTTCGAAGTGAAAAATCTAAAAGGGAAACGAACCAAGGCACAGCAGCGAACGCAGTGGCAGATGATTAGAACGGTTTCCGATGCGCTCGCGGCTATTGGATTGAAATGACACCAGGCGGGCGATGGGGGTGAAATGAAGACATGTAGTGGGCGGGAGCATTGGTTTGCACCAGGATCGCGCGTGTGTGTGTGGTGCTTGCCGTACATCTGGTGCCGCCGAGAATTGGGCCGTTCTGAGAGTAAAGTGAGCCGCGGGTATTTCGGTATCGGCATCGAAAATCAGAAGACGCCATCGAATCTCGGGATGCTGTGGCGCTCAGCATTCAACTTCGGCGCGGCGTTTCTATTCACGATCCATCGCCGATATCCGCCGCAGGTCAGCGATACGGTGAAAGCGTGGCGGCATGTGCCATTGCATAACTATGAAGATCTTGCGGCGTTTCTAGCGTCGTGTCCGCTGGATTGCTACCTCATCGGCATAGAGCTCCATGAACACGCGACGCCGCTTCAACGGTTTACGCACCCAGAACGCGCAGTCTATTTACTCGGGTCTGAGGACCGTGGATTGTCAGATGAAGCGCTGAAGGAATGCGACCGCGTTGTGCAGATTGAGTCGCGGATGTGTCTCAATGTGGCAGTCGCTGGCTCGATTGTGATGTGGCACAGAATCCAACAGCGGCATAAGCAGTGATGGCCAAGCCCGCCCAGATCGACGCGTTGCGAAACCAGAACCGGTTAGAACTCGAATCCAGTGAGCAGGAGACAATCTTCCATCTCGAGCTCACGGAAGCCGACGCCATGGATTTAGCGTCAGGATTCGTGCCGATGGCAATTCGAGCGGCGTGCATTGCCGGCCTCGATTGGGAGCGCGACGATCAACGGCGGGCGCTGCGGCCAGTGAAGTCACCTATATTGAAAGCGGGTGCAAAAACGCCTACGAGATCCCACAAATAGGGCTATAGACGGCTGTCAGTTTCGGTATACCGGAAACCCACACCATACATTCTCGAGCGATGCTAACCGCTGAAATGATCTTAGCGTCTGGCTGTTTCGATGGCCTCCACGCCGGGCATGTGCGGTACCTCCAGGCGAGCGCGGCCTTAAACCCGCAACAGGCTCTCTGGGTGGCGATCGCCCCTGATTCGTACATCGTGATGCACAAGTCGCGAACGGCCTTTTGGCTCCAAGCCGACCGGGCAGCCACCGTGTACGCGCTCGGATGCGTGGATCATGTGGTCTGCCATCAGGACGATACACCCGCGGCGTTGATTCGGCAGATAAAGCCACGCGTTTTTGCCAAGGGCAGCGAGTGGCGCGGGCGCATTCCGGAGGAAGTCGTGGCGGCTTGTCAAGCGGTCGGCTGTGAGATCCGGTATGTTGATACGCCGGGGCGGCATACCGAGGAGGCCCGCACGGGATGACGCCATACGAAGCCGAAATGATTGGACGCCTCCATACAGAGAATGAGGACGGGCTCGCGCGATTTGAGACCCTAGTGTTGGCCCAGCAACCGGCGACCGTACCATGGAAGTCGGTTACGGATTACAGCTTCGAGGCGCGGAAAGAGATCGAAGGGAAGCATCCCGAGTTGATTTGGCACCATCTCATTTGGTGCGATGACGCAGACGTGCTTGATTATGGATGTGGATCCAACGCGACCCTTGTACGGTTACTTGAGGAGTATAGGGACAACCATCAGAGGCACTCGCAGGTGAGGATTCGTGGCTACGATCCAGCGTCCAATCCAGCGACCGAACAGTCTGTGAAGCCACCGATTAAGCCGATATGGGATTTGGTCATTTGTCGTGAAGTGTTGGAGCACTGCACTATTCGCCAAATTCGGCAAGTTGTCGCTGAGCTGTGTGACTTCTCTGCACACTTAGTTTATGTCACGACGCGCTTTCATCTCGCGCCACAGCACCTCCTTGACGTGATGACTAGCGACGCCTTGGACCCAACGCACATCTCCATGCTGAACCAGACGTTGCTGCGAGTGCTCTTTGTGCTGGAAGGGTTCAAGCGGCGAGCGGACCTAGAGGCACGGATGGACTGG
>ERZ1292642.773-Hain-H14-01um-R1-773-length-16731-cov-5_pt1 | contig 16731 bp, 18 predicted proteins | sample MGYA00564403_ERZ1292642 | MGnify/ENA primary metagenome ERZ1292642 (study PRJEB36523, sample SAMEA6512643) | groundwater metagenome | collected 2019-01-09 | study: AquaDiva: Metagenomics assemblies of 32 groundwater samples | reverse complement strand
AAAAAATTGCGCAAGAAATTTGTCAACAATATAAGGAGCGCACACATACCTTAATAAAATCACAGCCCGGCCCACCGTCTATATTTGCAGTTACACCGACTTTTGGTAGGGGAATTAGTAGAAAGAAGCGTTAGGTGTATCTCTGTATTAGACACCAATTCAATTCAATAGGATTTAAATATAATGGCCGCCCCTAAAGAGAAAACGATGGCTCAAGCTACAGCCGAATGTGTTGATGCGAAAGCATTTAAGGCTGTGGCACATAGGTCACGCGACTATTCTAATTTGTCGCCTAATGTATCTGGTAGGCCGGGATTAACGACTGAGGATTACTATTCTCACCGGCCCGACGAAAGAGTACCTCAAACTTTTAAGGAAATTATTTGTGTTTCCGACGAAATATATCAACAGGTGGGTTTAATCTGGAACATTATCAACTTGATGACAGATTTTACCGTTAAGGGCATTAAACTAGTACATCCTAACAAACGTAAGGAAAAGATATATCAGCAATGGTTTAGTAAGATAGGCGGCCCGCAAATTTCCGAGCGGTTTGTGAACTATCTATATAGATTAGGTAATATAGTTTTACAGCGGTATACCGCAAAAATTAAACAGGAAAACGAGCTAGTTGTTTCTGAGGCCGACAGAATAGGTTTCCCAAAGGGCTATAAACCTAATAAACGCGAAATCCCCTGGAAATATGTTTTTATTCATCCGGCTACGTGTGAGAATATAGGCGGGCCGATTACTGCTTTTGCTAATCGTCCGTTGTACGGAGTTAAACTATCCAGCGATATTGTTAGGATCATCAAGTCTCCCAAAAATGACCATGAAAGAGAAGTGGTGTCTCAATTACCGGCGGATATTTTAAAGGCGGCAAATTCACAAGATCAAGTATATCTTCTTAATTCTGACCGCACTATTATTTACAACTATAAAAAGGATGACTGGGCGGCCTGGGGGAATCCTATTATTAGGCCAATTTTACGCGATGTAATGATGCTTAATAAGTTGAAATTGGCGGATATGTGTGCGTTAGATGGGGCGGCATCTAAAATCCGCATTATTAAGCTAGGCGACATTGCTAATAAATTACCCGCTACCACCGCCGAAGCAGAATTACTCGGTGGTCTATTAGAAGCAAATGTGGGCGCTGGGTGTGCTGATATTATTTGGGGTCCAGCGATTGATATTATCGAAACTACTAATGATAGTTACAACTTTTTAGGCGAAGAGAAATACCGGCCAACACTAGAGGCTATTTATACTGGTTTAGGGATTCCGTCGGCTCTAGCGTCGGCTAGTGGTGGTACGTCTACTAATACTTATTTATCTCTCAATGTTTTGACCGAAAGGCTAGAATATGGTCGTTCACTATTAATAGATTTCTGGACTAAAGAATTAGCGATTTTTCAAACAGCAATGGGTTATAAACAACCCGCCGAAATTGAGTTCGATCAAGCTATCTTAGCGAATGAAGACGTAGAAAAGCAGCTATTAATACAGTTGGCGGACAGAAATCTAATTAGTGATGAAGCTCTCCAAAGTAAGTTTGGACTAAATTCTAATTTAGAAAAAATACGGATGAACAGAGAAGAAAGAGAGCGTAAAGGATCGAGACGAGTAAAGAAGGCCGGACAATGGTTTGACCCCCAAATTGACGACAAGATGAAGATGGCTTTGGTACAACAAGGGGCAGTAACTCCGAATCAAGTTGGCTTAGATTTGCCGCCACAAGATAAACAACAAGTGCAAGATATGTTAGCATTACAACCTAAGAAATCTACTGACCAAGAATCTAATCCGGGACAAAGTGGACAAGGTAGACCGCCGGGAAAAAAGGACACTCTTAAACGTCAACCAAAGAAATTTTCACCAATAACTAAATCCAGCTTATTAGTATGGGCTAATTCGGCCCAAAAGACTATTTCCGAGATGCTACAACCTGTTATATTGTCTCGCTTTGATAAAAAGAATTTGCGGCAATTGACTGAGACAGAATTTAATTTGGCGGAAAAGATCAAATTTACTGTATTATGTGGTATTAAGCCATTTGACGAAATTACGTCTACTAATGTAATGGAGTCTTTGAGGTCTGGTATTGAGTATACCGGGTGTGCTGAATTATTACATCAAATGTGTGTGGATTTTACTTCCTTAACCAATAAATCGCCTACTATTGAAGATATACGTATATTACAATCACAAGTGTATCTAGAATTTGTAGATAAATAATTATTTAGCAATAGGTATATACATGCTCATATTTAAACAAGAACAAGAGGACGGCCTAACTAAATTACTAAAACCGGCCAAGGCCCGAACCCTCTCATATTGCGTACCAATAGAAAAATGGGAGCCAAATACTGAGGTATTTACTGGGATGCTCAAGGCTTGGGCTTCTGAACACGAACTACACGATGATGGTTTATATCCTACCAAATCTATATTGGTATCTACTGTTTGGAATCTTAATGATGACGTATTTGATAAGTATGAAACCTGGATGGCACGAAAAACACCAGAAGATAAGCCCACCAACAATAACCACGACGAAAAACAGATCGTCGGGCATATGACCGGTAATTGGGCCATTGATGATAATGGAGCGTTAATTCCGGATGATACTACCGTTGATAATCTACCAAATTTGTACCATATTTTTAATACTGCTGTGATTTATGCGTCTTTTAGCGAACCAGAAATGGTACAACGGGCCGAAAAACTGATTGCCGAGATTGAGGCCGGTAACAAATTTGTGTCGATGGAAGCCTATTTTCGCGGGTTTGATTATGCCTTGAAAAACAGCACTGGCGAAATGCAAATCTTGCAACGTAATGAAAAAACAGCGTTTTTGACTAAACACTTACGTACTTACGGTGGAACTGGGGAATACCAAAATTACAAGGTCGGTCGGTTATTGCGGAATATTACATTTAGCGGCAAGGGCTACGTAGATAAGCCCGCAAACCCAAGCAGTATCATCTTCGATAAAAATACTTCCATAGATTTTACGTCTACGGCCTGTATAAACGAGTTAAATACAACTAGTGGTGTATATATTAATCAGAAGCCTATTATAGGAGAAGAAACAAACATGACCCAAGAATTACAAACAAAAATAGACGAATTGACTGTAGCTAATACTGAATTAAATGCTAAATTGGTTGAGATTACAGGAACCTATGATGTGTTATTCGCTAAGTATACTGGCTCGGAAAATACCCAAGCAGATTTGCTGCAAAAATTAGCCAACCTAACAGTAGAGAATGAAAAACTCAATACTGAAAATGTGCAGGCTAAATTAGATATTGAAAACCTAGATATACTGGCTCAAGTAGCTCAAGATTTACAGGAACAGTTAAGCGTTGCTAATGCTAGTTTAACCGCTCAAGCACTAGCCCAAAAACAGCTAGACCGCAAAAATAAATTGCTGTTGGCCGGTTATAACGATGTTGACGCTCAAGCCAAAATTGAATTGTTTGCATCTTTAAACGATGAGCAATTTGGTGTATTAGTAAATGAATTAACTATTGCTAAAACGCATAAATGTGTAGAAGAAGTCAAAGTATTAGAACCTACTAAGGCTAGTGTAGATGAAGTCTTAGAACTAGAAACAGTAGAAGCAACAGTAAATCCTTCTGTTAACATTAATATTTCGACCGACGCTGTTATGAATGCTATTCGTAATGACCTAGCTAATGCTTTTAGTCAACTATTAGATAATACAAACAAACCAACTAACAAAAAGTAATTAATTTTTCAAGAGGAGATATAGATATGGCTCTAAAAGGTGATTTTTGTGTATTCGTTCCTGAAGATATTTCGTTCTATATGAACGTAGCTTCTGAACGCGGTCTTATCGTGGTACATGCTAGTTCTGGCTCTGGCTCCGCAATGGACCAAGCCGATGCGTATGTAGCAGTACCCACCGGACAAGCTCCTTCTACTTTAAATCCAGCCGGACTATTAATGTCTGATATGGTAACTGTAGACTTGAGTAAAACCCACGAGAATTTCTATAAAGACGAAATTCCTGTTGGTGGCAAAGTACCTCTATTGCGGCATGGCTGGGTGACTACTAATATGATTAGCGGCTCGCCTACTGCTGGTAATACTGCGTACTTTACTAGTACTGGTTTACTTACACCTTCCGATCCTGGTAGTGGTCCTAAAGTAGGACGGTTTTTAGCGTCTAAAGATTCGGACGGTTATGCCAAAGTCGAAATTAATATCACTGGTTAATTAATCATTTAATAAAAATAGGAGAAATAATAATGTTGTTTAAAGATTTTCACCCAACTGTAGAACAAACTGCTAGTCTAGTACGGGCTGGTTCTGTTGATTTTACCGAACATTCTAAGTATGCTCGTGAAGTCGCAAAGGCGTTAGAAATGCCTCTGCGTCAAGCAAGATTACCCGGCGATATTACTGCCGGTATTTTTCAGGATATTCCTATGCCTTACGGCGTATCTCCTGAATTCCCGCTAGATATGATTGCTCCTGGTACAGAAAAGGAATTGGTGGCATATACCATTCCTAAACACGGTTATATTCCTCATCGTAAGTTTGAGTCTGATTATGTGACTTTGACTACTTATCCCGTTGGCGCATCCGCTGATTTGGATTTGCGGTTTTTGCGTGATGGTCGTTGGGATATGATGGGGCGTCTTATGGAAGCTCTCTTTTCTCAGTTCACCAAAAAGAATAATGACGATTGTTTTCATACTCTGCTTTATGGTGGTGTTGATCGCAATATCGTGGTTTATGATGCTGATGCCGCTGTTGGCCAATTTACTAAACGGGTATTGTCTCTAGCCAAAACTGTGATGCGTCGAAATGGTGGTGGGAATTCTACCTCTGTTAATCGCTCGCGGTTGACTGATTTGTATCTGTCGCCCGAAGCGATGGAAGATATTCGTAACTGGGGTATTGACCAGATTGATGAAACTACTCGTCGGGAAATTTATATGGCCGAAGATGGCTCTGGTGCTGTCAGCCGTATTTTCGGTGTGAATCTCCATGACATTGATGAACTAGGTGTTGGTCAAGAATACCAACTGTACTTCGCTAATGAACTAGGCGGAACTTTGCCTGGAAGTGACGTAGAAGTTGCTCTTGGTTTAGACCTTAGCAAATCTAATTCATTCGTTCGCCCTGTACGTTCTCAAATCGAAGTGTTTGAAGACCCGAACTTGCATCGTCACCAAAAGTTCGGTGTATATGCTTGGACTGAATACGGCGTGGCCGCACTAGATTCTCGCAACCTACTCTTGCTTAGCTTCTAAGACTTAGAGTGATATAAATATTGTTCAAAACTACGGGGAGTTTACTTCCCGTTTTTTTATATACCTATAGGTTAAAATGCTTTTGCAATATTGGTTTGGTGCTGGCACCACAATTATAAATGTGACGAGCGACGTAGATATTTCTATAGAATATTTGCTGTCATTAAGTACACTAACAACCTTGCAGATAGAGAATTTATCTAGTTTATCTAATACTCAAGCCGCCAACATTGAATATCTCTTACAATTATTATCCGACCAAAATGTGCTGGTAGAATATAAGCTACTACTGCATACTGACGGGACTATTCAAGTAGAATTTAACGGGTCTGGATTTTCTTCTTTTGGTCTGGTAAATATTGAATATAATTTACTTATTGATGTTGACCGCGATATTAATATAGAAAGTCTCTTAGATATACCGACCAATCACACGGTTAATATTGAAAACTTACTAGGATTCTTGAATGATAATAATATAAATTATGAATATAATACCGGGATTACCCACCAAGATATTATAAATATAGAGTATTTATTATCCTTTTCAGTTAATCGTGATATAAACACGGAATATCTATTAAGTATACCGGCCAATATTACTTCTAACATTGAGTATTTGGGTAGTTTGAGTATAGATAATAGTATACCGATTGAATATAAATTAATAATTCAGCCTGATGGCGTCATTAATATTGAATATGGCGGCGTGTTTAGTGTGACACACGACATTAATATTGAATATTTGATAGCTATCGCCTCTGTCAGTCCAATACCAATCGAATTTTTGAATTTGGCGGCTACTGATGAAGTTATACAAATCGAGAATCTCCTATTATTATCTCCTATCGGTGTATTTAACTATGAGTATCTCGGAAATTTAGCGGTTGAAAAATCTGTACTAATTGAATACTTAGGTACTCTTGATAATCAGAACGATTTGAATTTAGAATGGTTAAATAATTTTAGGTCAGATGGCCTAATTAATATAGAGTATATCGCCTCTTTAAAAGAGGGTTTGTTAATTTGGGTTTCGGCGACACGTAATAAATTATGGGTTGTCAATTCGCGTGATACTTTGTGGGTTTCGGATCATGGTAGTGTACAATGGGATAGTGATCGAGATACACAATGGGTATCAGAATATCGCGATACTATGTGGATTGCAGAACTTAATACATAATTAGGGGAATAAATATGTCAGTTATATCGAGCGATATTAAATACTTTGGGTCGGCCAATATTCCGGAAAGTGATTCCACTACTTCTGGTGGAGCTATTGATTTAACTACTAAGGTAGTTTTTACCGATATTAGTACCACAGATAACGTAACTGTGATTAGTGATAATGCCGGTGATACGACACAAACCGTAACCGTGTATGGACGTAATGCGTCTGGTTCTATTATTTCTGAGGCACTAGCTTTAAACGGAACTACTAGAGTAACTGGAGCGTCTTTGTTTGAACGTATTCTTAAAGTAGTAATTAATGCCGCACATTCTGGTACCGTTACTATTACTAGGGATAATAGCCCGACGTTTACAGAAATTGCCACGATGGAGACTGGTATATTGACATTGCGGCGGTTATTTTATAATGCAACAGCCGACGCCTCTGGCGGGTCTACTAAATATTTTTATGAGAAAGTATTCATTAAGAATACAAATGGTAGTAGCGCCTTATTATCGGCTACTGTGGCCCAAAACTCAGACCCATCTGGTTATGTTGAGTTTGACTTGGAAGATGCTAAAGACGATACAAATTCCGCCGCCAATCGTGTGACCGCTCCTACTGGTATGCTGGGTTCGTTTGATGATACAACTAAGAATGTGCCAGGTACTGATTTGGGGGCCGGTGAAACAATTGGGGCGTGGTTGAAGATGACGTTGGCGGCTGGTACGTCACCTGGAAAATCCACTTATCAATTTCGCGTTTCTGGATCAACTACATAGTATTTAATTAATATACGGATAACCTTTATGAATATTAATACTGTGATGTGCCAGCAGCTACTTTTGAAACAGAGCGGCGAAAAATTAGTGTATTCGATGACGTTTACAGACCGGATTGCGACGGGTGTTACTATTACAGATGTAGATATTGACTCGGTTATTGTTGACGGCGATACTTCTGATTTAGTTATTACTAATGCACAAATTAGCGGCAAAAAAATATTGATGTTAATTGATGGCGGGACACATGCGGTAAATTATAAAGTGAATGTCACTATTACTTTATCTACGAATGAAATTTTAATTGGTTCTGGAATGCTAAGAATAATGAATGCCTAATAGGAGATTAATATGTCTTGGTTTTCAGAAGCAGTACCAACAGTACGTTTACTAATTTTTGATTTAGATGTCGAGCCACAATTTGATGATTCACGGCTAAAAGAAGTATTGGTGGTGGCCGCTAGACTAGTATTGCAAGAGATTGATTTTGCTACTACTTATGTAGTGAGTGTAAAAAATATTTCGGTGACTCCCGACCCTTTAGCTAATAATGATGATGCCTTTATTAATTTTTGTATTTTGAAGGCGGCCTGTTTATGTGACCAGGGACAGTTTCGATGTAGGGCGGCATTGGAAGGTTTACGGGCTAATTGCGGCCCCACAGGTTTAGCAATAGGCGGGCACTTAAAGGGTTTTGAAACTATCCTAGAACAGGGACCGTGTAAAACTTATACCGAATTAATGAATCAGGCGGCTTTTAGCGGGGCAAATGTAGCTAGGGGTATTTTCCCGCCATTTGTTTCCAACGTTTTTGATCCTAGAAATTTAGCTTATTTAGGTGGATATAACTCATTACATCGTTCAAGAATGACATAATAAAAAAGGAGAATTAATGTACGAATTCTTCTTTGGTTTAGCACCAGACACACCTCCAATAGGAGTAATAGATATGGCTGACGTAGTTGAAAAGGTTATTAGCGGAAACGATACTAACAATGCTGGAGAAGTGCAGGCTTCTAATGGCCGTAGTCACTTTGTGGTTAAAACCCAAGACGTTGATAATCCAGATTTGACCGTGGTTGAAGCTACTTATACCAATAAGTTTGACGAAGTGGGTTATTACTTCACATAGAGAATTATAGATGCCGAATATAAACCCGTTTAGTAAAATTATAACGCAGCAGTTCAAAGATACGTACTCTAGCATGATCAATGCTATGTTAGAGGATGAAGCTATGACTACGCCGTGTCGTTTAATATACGAGTCATCTAAAACAGAAATTTGTCCTAATTGTAATATTAATCCAGTAAGTGGTAAGTCTAGCGGCGTATATAATGGGTCTGGTCCTATTTCTTTTATCCAGGGAAAATGTCCAGTCTGTTTGGGTGAAGGTAAAAAGATATTGCGGCCAACCGAGGATTTATATTTGCTGGCAATCTGGGATATGAAAAAGTTTTGGCCGTCGAATTTGAATATACAAACAGGCGAAGTATATGTACAGACTATGTGCAATATTTCTCTAATGCCTAAATTAAAACGGGCTAGGGAAATTATTGTGAACACACGAATAGAAGATTATGTACGTCATACGTTTATCCGGGCTAATGAACCCGAATTATGCGGGTGCTGCCTAAATTCTACTGACGCTTTTATCTTCACAAACTGGCGGCGATCTAATTAATGAATATCACGCTAGAATTAGAACCGTCTAACCAAATTACCAGGGCTATTTCGCAGGCACTAACTAAAGAACTAACATTATTTTTGGCCGCTAGAACCAAAATTATACGGCATAAATTACCCAAGATACTTAGCGATGCTATTAATAGGGCGCCAGAGGTTGACTCTTTACGTGGTGGTAAGCTGCAAGCCGAATTAGGAGTACCAGATGCCGCGTCAAGAATCGACCGACTAATTGAAATTTGGTCTAACTCAATAGATATACAATTTATTCCACCAAAATTAGTAGGCAATATAATATACGCGAGCGTAGTTATTTCGGCTATTAAGGCTGATTTTAATGATGTATTGGGGGCAGAAGAGGCTACATATAATACGGCCAATAATCAGGTTATAAGTTGGCTAGAATGGTTATTATTAGAGGGCGACAAACAAATTATAAAGACATATAGAATTGGCGGAGATGCGGGACGTTTTAGTCGTACTGGTTTAGGTAAGATAATGATACATGACCAGCGGCGATCTTGGGGTGTGCCGCCTGAGTTCGCCGGGACAATTAATGATAATTTTGTGACCAGAACTGTCGAGAATATAAATGCTGAGATTGATACTATGTTACAGGATGCACTCAAATAACTACTCCATATACACAATTTAAAGGTGTAACAAATTTTAATAATGCTCTCTTGACAGAAGAGATTGAGCAGAACCTAAAACACTGGATGCGTTGGAGCTTCTTGAAAATTGGGGCTTGGCAGGATGTTAATATACCGGCTAGCGGCTATTATGGTGGTGACTTCTCCTTATTAAGTCCGGCAATTGATAGTTCTTTTGATGATTATTCTGTATATGAGACACCGAAATTAGATTTGGTTTTTGAAGAAGATGTAGATTTTAATGGGGCAGAACCTATTGGTATATCTGGGGTATGGATTAATAGTGCCTTTTACCCCCAAAATGATGTAACTTACGGCCACTATGTAGATTATGAAAATGGGCGTGTGATCTTTACTAATGCACTTAGTGCTACAGATGAAGTAAAGATGAATTATTCATATAGAACTGTATCTATTCAAATAGCGGACGAATCAGAAATTTGGAAAGAAGTGCAGTATGGAACGCTAAGGGTAGATGACCCGCATGTATTAGATAATACTAAGGGCGAATGGACCGCAATCCCATCATTAAAACGACAGCAATTACCAGTAATTGTATTAGAGGCTGTTTCTAAGGGTACGCAAAAACCTTATGAAATTGGCGGACAGACTATGTATGTATATCGCGACATCTTAGCTCATATTCTGTCTGAAAACCGCTATTTACGTAATAGACTAGCTGATATATTAGCTTTTGAACAAGAACATGTAATTTGGTTATTCAATAGCGACGCATTGGCTGGTAGCACTGATTGGCCACTTGACTATCGTGGGGCCAAAACTTCTACAGGTTTAAACTACGAAGCATTGATTGAGGCCCATAAATGGTTAAAAATGACCATTAAAGAAAGCGTTATATCAGAAGTAGAGAGTTTTCACCCTAGATTAATTGAGGCAACCGTACGACTAAAGACCGAAACTATTTTTGGGCGGGATTAGGCTCAATCGTCGCCAGACTAGTTATTTTCCGATACTAATTTTGCTATATTTAATATTTGATCTAAAGAAAGGTTCATTTTCATCAAATTTATATTTTTATGTATCCACCATACATTATCTATGGTATAATCTCCACTAGAATCTATTCTATCTAATGATGCTGTTGATCGTATTTTTTGCGAGTTACTATCTATCATGGTTAATTCTCTGCCGGTTAAAGCACACTTTCTATTTTGCTTTAAGAATAAATCCCATATTTGTTCTATGGTTATTTCTAATTTAATGTTTCTAGCACGACTTGAACATCCTCTTTTAATTGACTTAAATCTTTTATAAGATAACTCACCAACACCACGCCATCCCGGATGCTGCTTTCCACTCTTTAAACTCGCGTTTTTACATCCACAATTCATTATTCTATTATTTTTAATACAGGTATTTATATACTGCTTATGTCTTGTGACAATATTTCCACATTCACATTTACCTATATATGATATTTTTTTTGAATATTTTTGTCTTGAATAGAATTCTATCATTCCTATTTTAAATTTTTCATTAGCAAAAATTCCTGTTAAGTTTTCTTCCATCTTGTTATTTCCTTACATATTTGAATGAAATAGTCTTGAGAAAATTTATATTTAAATTTTTGAACGTCTTTATGCAACCACTGAACATTATCAAGCGAGTATCCTTTAGAGGAATCAATCCTATCTAAAGAAGCATTACCTTTTAATGATTGAACTTTCTGAGTTTGTCTCGTTTCTAGCGGTAATTTTGTTAAAGCACATTTTCTATCTTGTTTAAGAAATAGTTCCCAAGCATCTTCTATTGTTATGTTAAAATCTATATTTCTTAATTTAGCACTATGATAGATTGAACCCCAAAATTGCCCAGATATATCTCCGTATCCACGCCAGTTACCATTATATTTACCTCGGTTTGTTATATTTTTGTGCATACATCCACAAGAGCAATAGCATGATTTAGGATTATTTAAAATATAAGCCTTGTATCTTATTACCTCTTTCCCACACTTACATATTCCTTTTAATTTTGCGATTTGTTTTTTAGTCTTAATTTCTTCATAAAACTCCACATATCCCCTTTTTATAACATCCATATATACTCCTTTTACAAAATGATTCTCACTACCTATATTATACACCAACACGGTTATTGTTTTTTGAAAAATATAAAGAGAGGTGTATTACTTATTAGAAATCTCTGTAATTCAATATAGTCAAATATCCTTAAAAATTAGGAGTTCAAAATGAATTCGCGCATATTTTTCGCTACACACGCAATCGCTCTTAAACCAGACGGCGGAGCTACTTGGACCGCTGTACACGGCTTGCAATCCTTTAATAAGACCACTTCTTTCAATTTGGAACAAGTTTTCGCGTTGGGTCAATTGCCTATCTATGATAACGTGGAAGGCGTACCGAACGTAGAATGCACTATGTCTAAGGTATTAGACGGGTATCCTACTATTTGGACACTAGCCTCGCAAAATGCTATTGCTCCTACTTTATCTGGCCGTGGTAATACCAAGTGCTTGATTGGTTTATCTATTTATAATGATACCGACCAATTTGCTGGTGATACTGCTGATATTGGTATTGCAGAATGTCAAGTTTCTGGTGCGTTCCCGACCAACGTATCTTATGCTTTCCCTGTAGAAGGTAACTCTACCGAGAGCGTAACATTACAAGCGAGCGATGTGGTATGGGCCGATGACGACCGTATGGTACAAACTATTGAGTTGTGGGGTGGCGCCGGTACTGCCAGTATTTCTCATACTACTTTTGAAGGTACTGATGCTCCTTTGGCGGTTGGTGGCGTAAGTCGTCGGCAACACTTTAAGTGGGATACATCGGGTTCATTCCCTGGTGTTGATTCTAATGGCCAACATATAGACCCACATGCTTCTACTATTCCTCCAGAAGTCAATGGTATTTCTTCTAGTGGTACTAATAATTTAGTTGGTGGATTCTATCAATGCTCAGTACAAAGTATTAATGTGTCGGCCAATATTACCCGCGAAGACATCTTCCAATTGGGCAAAAAGGTACAGTTCTTCCGGGCGGTAAAATTCCCCGTAGAAGTTACCTGCGAAATCTCGGTGATTGTAGGTAGTGGTGACGTAATTTCGGCTACTAATCGCGGTATTTATACCTCTGATGCGGCTGGTCAATGCGGCGCCTCTCGCAACTTGGCTCCTCGTACTATTAGACTGGCAACTTGTGAAGGTACTCGGATTTACCTAGGTAAGAAGTGCAAGCTAAGTAATGTGGCTTATACCGGTGGTGATGCCGGTGGCACATCTGTGGTAGTCAATTATAACTATCTAACTTATAATGACTTCACCGTTTTGCATTCTGCCGATATTAATTCCAACGGGGCAACTTGGTGGGCTAATCAAGAAGATTATGTAGCCATCCCCTAATTAATTAGGGTATGTATATAACTATAATAAGGGAGACGGGTAATGCCGCCTCTCTTTTTTTTATAGGATTAGGATTTGGATAAACTAGAAAAGGACAGACTTATTGCCGAAATCTCTACCGGCATAATCATTATTAAATTTGGTGGTGAAAAATATTACATTCACCCGCCATCTCCTCTGTTAATACAGGAAAGTTTTAATTATATAGCGGATTTAAAAGAAGAGATGTTGTATGAGGATTTATTAAGTACAGATGATGTGCGGTCCTATTTAATGTATTACGGGATGCTCCCGGCAGACCTGGACACTCAAATTGATAAATTAAATAAGCAGGAAGAGGAATTAAAATTTCAAGCCTACGTAAATCGGTTGAATCCCGCCAAAGTCAACATGATTAAAACCTCGCTGCGGGCGATGAGCAAAAAGGCGGTCACATTATTAACTGGAAAACATTCACTCGATCATCTTACGATGGATGGGTACATCGAACAGTGCCGCCAAAATTATATTATTACTAGGTCGGTGAAAAACACCTACGGCATAATTATTAACATTGATGATAATGCCGTCTTATGTGATTATATTTCTCAACATATATCGTTTGCTATATTAAGCGCCGACGTATTAAGGGAACTAGCTAGAACTGATCCGTGGCGGTCTATATGGAATGCGGCGGGCGGTGAATATCTATTTGATACCTCTCCTATGTCTATGACTCTAAACCAAAAACATCTAATTTATTATTCGCGAATGTATGATAATATTTATAAACACCAAGATTGCCCGGACAATACTATAATAGAGGATGACATTCTATTAGATGGGTGGCTAATTGCTCAACAACGTAAAATGGAGGAGGAACGACGTAAGAGTGATGGTGAACAATATGGCAAGGGTGATGAAATATTCTTAGTGCCGGAAAGTAAAGAACACTTACAAAAAATCCAACAATTAAATTCGGCGGACGGTAGTAGGGTTAAAACACAGCGATTTGCGGAAATTAAACAGAAAGGAAAGGTAAAGGAGCAAGACTTGTCGGAAAAGAAACAGGAGATACAGTTTGCGGCGATGCAAGCATTTTCAAGTAAAATAAAAGGAACATAAAAATGAACACAGACGACGAAGACTTTTTTCGGTATAAAAAAATCATAGAAGACAGGCGTAAGGAAAATGAATTGCGGTATAAGGCCGGTTCACAGCAACGATTAATCAATAGTATTAGGCGGAAAATGAATACTAATATGATCGGGGCACTAGACACCTTTGAAAAGAACTTTGGTGATTTATGGGGGAATGGGAAGCGTAATTTAAGTAAAGAAGAACTTGTAATGTATGAGACATGGCAGCGGGCTAGGTCACAGATATTAGATCGTGGTAACGCCAATATTAGGGCGATGGAAGATGAAGTATCGGAATATGATTGTAGTTGGAACAGGTATCACACAGAATTTCATGTAAGGAACAAATAATGAATGAATTTAAGATAGTGGACGGGGATAAAGAACTTAGTATTAAGGTACGTAAACCCACTGTAAATGAACAAAAAGAAGCCGAGAAAATCTATCGCAAGACGATGAAGGCGGCTCTTGATAACGGTGACTATTTACGTATTACTTTAGATGACCGCCTAAAAGCCCAGGGTTTGTGGGACGACAACAAACAAAACGAATATAACTTGTTAGTGGCCCAAATTATAGACGGTGAACGACAGGTAGCTAAGAGTCATATTAAGTTGAGTGAAGCCAAAGAAATTGCAATGGATAATGTCAAAAAACGGCGTCAGTTAATTCGGTTGTTGTCTAGCAGAAATGCCCTTGACGAAATTACCGCAGATGCCCAGGCCGAAAATGAAAAATTCCGCTATTTAACATCAGTCTGTACGGTGTATATTGATAGTGGGAAACCATATTTTAAGTCTTTTGATGATTATTTAGGTAAGGCTGATACGTATGTAGCAATATGGGCCGCCAATACATTGATGAAATTGTTGCTAGATTTTGATGAAAATGCCGAGGCAAAGTGGCCGGAATATAAGTTTTTGTCAAAATGGGGTTTTGTAGATAATAAACTGCGGCCAATTAATAAGGACGGGCATTTAGTAGACGATGCCGGACGCCTTATTAATGAAGATGGTTATTTTGTCGATAAAGATGGCGGGCGTGTTGATATTGATGGTAATCCGGTAAATGACGAAGGCGAATGGAAAGTAGAAGAAGAATTATTTTATGACGATGATGGTAATCCAATTTTGCCGCCTAATACATCAGTAGATACCGAAGTTGTGGTTTCTTAGGATAGTAGCTAATGCTGGAAAATTTATTGCGGGCGGGACTGCTATATGTGGTTCTGCCTGCTCTTGTATTCAAGTCATGGTTACTATTAGGAAATCAATATGCCTCAATTTAATTTAACCGCAAAACTAAATCTTAGTGGCCCGTTTAATGTTAGACCGGTTATATCGGCCCTTCAAAGCCAGCTATCGAATATCAGGGCTAATATCAATCTAAATATTAGTCCTACTGCATCTTCTCGTATTACACAGATAAATTCTGCCGTATCTACCTTAAATAATAATCTTAGGCTCGCTGTCACTAATACACAAGCCCTGAATACTGCATTACGTGGCATAGGGGCGACTTTTAATACGGCAAATTCTTCTATTAGTAATGCCGTCAATTCTCTTAATCAAATTAAACAGAATAGTGCGGCAGTTAGTAAGACCCTAAGTGTAGCCACCTCTGATATGTCTAAGTTTGGGAAAGAGGCTGGTTTGGCCGTCAAAAGAGCGGGTGCGTTTGCACTAGCTACTGGGGCTATTTTTGGTTTGGCCCGGGCTTTGGATTCTGGTATTTCTAAGGCGATTGCGTTTGAAAAAGGTATTGTTACTCTAACACAGGTAACTAGACAAAGTAAGGCTGGTCTTAAAGGATTAACGGATGAGATTGATAATTTAAGTGTGCGGTTTGGTGTCAGTTCTAATGAATTGTTAGATGTCGCCAAAACATTTACACAGGCCGGTCTATCTATCAATGATACAAAAACCGCCTTATCTGCGGTTGCCAAATCAGCATTAGCCCCATCTTTCGATAGTATTATTAATACAACCGAAGGTCTAATTGCTGTCATGGGCCAATTCAAGGATGAATTAAGCGGTGTAGGTATTGGGGCCAAAGACTTTGAGAAAGTATTAGGTTCGATTAATAAGGTATCGGCGGACTTTGCGGTAGAAGCAGACGACATTGTATCTGCTATTCGTAAAACAGGCGGCGTATTTGCTGCGGCGTCTAAGGGTATCGGGGAACCAATCGACCAACTCAATGAATTGATTGCTGTATTTACCTCTGTGCGGGCAACTACCAGAGAATCGGCGGATAGTATTGCTACTGGTTTACGTACCATTTTTACACGTATTCAGCGACCGGGAACAATTACCTTCTTGAAGCAGTTTGGTGTAGAACTAACTGATTTAGAGGATAAATTCGTTGGACCTTATGAGGCGATACGGCGATTAAGTGAGGCGTTAAAGGGTATAGATACCCGTAGCGGTCGGTTCGCGCAAATTACAGAGGAATTGGGCGGAATTCGACAAGTAGGTAAATTAATTCCGGCTATTAAGGAATTTGCAACCGCTGAAAAGGTATTAGGTGTAGCTACTCAGGGCCAAACTTCTTTGAGCGAAGACGCTGCTTTGGCCCAATTATCATTAGCAAACCGTATACAAAAAACCCGCGAAGAGTTTTTGAAATTAGTACGCGACGTAAC
>ERZ1292642.771-Hain-H14-01um-R1-771-length-16744-cov-4_pt1 | contig 16744 bp, 22 predicted proteins | sample MGYA00564403_ERZ1292642 | MGnify/ENA primary metagenome ERZ1292642 (study PRJEB36523, sample SAMEA6512643) | groundwater metagenome | collected 2019-01-09 | study: AquaDiva: Metagenomics assemblies of 32 groundwater samples | reverse complement strand
CGCCGCGGCGAGCGTCTGCGCGGTCCCCCCAAGCGTTATCGTGCCGCTTCGGTCGGTCAGCGTGCCCTGAGTGGGCGTAGTGGAAACCGTGCCTGCGCCGACATTTACATCGAGCCGACCGCCGACCAGGGCTGTCGGCAGGAGGGCAATGAGCGAGGTTAACCGTTGAGCAATTCGCTGCAGACGGCCGTTCAGTCCACTTGACGCCGTGTCAGTGCCGGGCGCAGCCTCTGTGAGCGATCCCGCTTTACTGTCGAAGTCGCCTTCGCTTAACCGCGTCGAGAGCGTTGTTTCTGTCGCGGCGCCCGCTGGAAGTGGCAAGGCCGCCGCACTTACCGGCACAGTTGCAGGCGAGGCTCCGATATTCACGTCCAGCCGACCGCTCACCAGTGCGGCAGGCAACTGGGTCGTCCACTTCTGCAGCAGGCGTTTGACGAGCGCGATGAGCGAGAACGTCCCCGCGTCCGTGGTCGCCGCCGCGTCCGCCCGAGCGCCTTCGGCCACGTCCGAGCCGTCGGCGATGCTAACGGGCGTTGCCGGTGATTCCGATGCGGGCGTGGTGGAAACCTGCAGTACTCCGGCCGTGGCCTTTATTCGGTCCCAGTTGTCGCCCGCGGCGTCATAGCCCCAGAGGTCCGCCCGCGTCGCCAACCGGTTGATAAGCTGCGGCGCGTTGTCCGCGTCGGACTGCACCCGGAAGATGGCGGCGCCGGCGGCGTCGGTCAGCCCGCCGCCGGCGATATAGGTCTGCGGGCCCCCCACGCCCGCGATGCTGCTCGCGAAGAAAACGTTGGCGGTGCCCGAGGTCCAGGCCGTCGCCGTTATGCGAACCTCGTCCCAGCCATCCGCGGGCATCAGATAGATGCCGTTCGCGGTAGTTGAACTACCGAACAACGTGCTCGGGCGAAGCGCCGCGTTGATGGCCTGCCAGGAGCCGCCGGAGATCCGAGCCTGAAACGCGAGTGTGCCGACCCACGTCCCGAGAATCTCGAAACCGATCGCCGGCGCGCCGTTGGTCTCTTTGAGCGCCTCACCGCCGTTTGCGGAAATGTTGACTTGCTCGACAGGCATCAGGAACGCCTCCCTACTGAAGCGCCGGCCGAGCGGGACGTGGCGACCCGCCCGGCCGACTTCTTACGCGACGCGGATGGTTTCGACGTAGACGGTGCAGGCCGCGTTGCCGCCGGCCTTCGTGCTTGTCACCCGAAGCGTTCCACCGGCGGCGATCTCGTGACTCGCATCGTCGATGGTGCCCACGCGGACTACCGCCTGGTCCGCGACGTTCGTATCCATGGCGTTAGTGATCGCGGTCGCGCCGTTCTTTACCTGGATGGTGTTCCCAGCGGCGCCGGCCCCGCCAGTCTTCACGAGCCAGGCGTCCAGGAGCCGCTCCTTGTGGACCGTCACGATGTCGACGTCATTGGTAGCGGCGTCCGCGATGTCCAGGCGGTGCATGAGCACGATGCCGCCGCCCTGATTCGCGTTGGCGACGTTTGCCACCGCGGCGCCGTCGAAGGCGCCGCCCTGGCTCGACGGGATCGACTGCCAGGTCGGCGAGGCCAGCGTGCCCACGTTGATGTAGAGGGTCGCGTTGGTCTGATCGACCAACAGGGCACCCTTCGCCGCCTGGTTGGCGAACGTGCCCGAGGTCCCGTTGACCGGCGCGCCGGCGTTGTACCAGGTCCGCTGTCGGCTCTTTTCGATCTGTGGCATAGCTATGTCCCCCTTGCTGCTTGCTTGTGAGACAAGCTAGATGCCGGTAATCGTACAGAACGCGCTTCCTCTGTAAATTACCAAAGCTAGCCTTTCCTCCGCCCGGAGCATCACTTGATTTTTGACGAAGAAGTCGCTGTGCGAGTTGCTCATCTCGATGGTGATGCCCTGCTTCCGCCATATCTGCGACTGCGTGGCGAAGGCGCCGACGAGCCCGGTGTTCTCCGTGATCGCCGGGGTGATGATGCCCGGCAGGCCCCACATTCGCTCCGGGCCCGGGTCGGCCGGGTGGCCCCAGATATAGATGCCGTCCGCGGTCGTAAGCGTCCGGATGTCCTGCCAGTCGTTGGGGTGGGCGATGAATCCGGAGGGGTCGGCGAACCCGGTGAACCGGACTTTGGTGATGGCCTTGAAAAACGCGGTCGGCGTCGGGTCGGCGCCCTTGGCCTGCGTCTGGAGGCCCGTCGCGTTCAGGTAGCCACGGAGGTTCGGCGCAGTGCCGTTCCCAGTGACGAGCTGGTCCTCCTCCTCGAGCTGCACGTCGAACGTCAGGCGGTTGTCGATCACCGCCCGCACCTGCGGCACGTCGTCAAGCTGCTGATTCGTCACAGGCAGCGTGGTGGCGATGACACGGACGTTCGATGTTTGCTCGGTGAACACGAATGCCGACTCGGGCTTCGTGCCGCCCTCGGCGACGGGCGCCGCGTTGAACGTCGCGGTCGTTTCCTCCATGAAGAGGATCGCCGCGGCCATGGTCTGGTCCTGCGGAATCAGATCCGCGACCGTTAGCCGGCGCTGCGCGGAGAGCTGCACGCGCGGGATCCGAGGATTGAACGGCGCCCACCCCGCAGTGGTCGTCATCAGAGTCTTCGCCTCGGCCTCGTTCCCGACGAACAAGTCCTTCAGGTCGAAATCGGGTATATCGACGGTGATGACCTGACCCGTACTGACGGACGCACCGCCATCCCCGCGCCAGCCCTTGTAAGCAGCACTCTCCACGAAGCGCTGCCCGAGCGACTTGTACAGCTCCTGGGCTCGGCGGTCGCCGCCGCTCTCCGGGTCGCCGCCGGCGTGGGGTGGACGGGCCGGCGTGCGGGCGAGCTTCAACTGCTCGGCGTTCGACCGCGCGATGTCCTCGAGCGCCTTCGCCTCCTCCCACTCTTTCGCGAGATTCGTCAGCTCGTCGTTGCGATCGCGGACCTGTTTGGCCTCGTCCGAGGTCATGTTGTAGGTGTCGCCGTCCCGGTGGTCGTCGAAGAACTTCGCCAGCTCGCCGCGCTTCTGCTCGATCTCCCTGGCGCGTTCCACTATCGTAGGCATCGCTTACTTACTCCTTGCTACCAGCCGAGCACGACGCCGCGAAGGCGCGCCTCGGTGGCGAGGTACTGCACGTAGAGTTCCTGGAACTCATCCGGCTCCGGCTTGACATCCTGGGCCAGGCGCAGAAGCTCGTTGAGATCGTCGCGCAGTCGCTCGATCTGCGACTTGCGCTCCGCTGACAGCGTGCGACCTTCCTCGGCCCGTAAGCGGGCGACATCGGCCACGCGCAGCTTCCATTCATCGACGGCAGCAAGCACCGCCTGGGAGTGATCGTCCATGGTGAGCCCGTCAGGCGGGCTCGTCAGGTCCACGGCCTTCGCAGCCGTGATGACAGCCGCGCGGTTCATCGCGACTGTCACGGGCGAGATTTCGTACAGCTCCTTTGCCTGCTGGAGAAGGCGCACGTGGCCACCGCGCTTCGCCATCAGGTCCTGATCGGTGGGGTTGTAGCCGATCTCACGCCAGTAATCCTCGATGTCCCGCTCTTTCTCCAACCGGTCCGCGACGCCCACCTCATAGCTGAAGGAGAGCCGCTGCAGGACCTTGTCTCGGGCGAGCGTGCGTGCGATCTGGCCGTTGGGAACGTCCGAGATAGCGGCCTTGCTGAAGAGTCCAACGGAATCGGCGCGAACCTCCACGGGACGGCCGATGGGCATCTTGAAATCGTGGAACAGGCACCACGCGCCTTCGTCTCTGAACCGGTCGATGACGCGATCGAAGAATCGTGGGTGAACGATGTCCCGGCCACCGTCGATGGTATTGAACGTCGAGGCATAGCCGGAGATGAACGCGCCGCCGTCGCTCTCCTTCAGCTCGAAATCCATCAGCCCGTCCTTGGTCTCACGCGCCATGGCTTTTCCCATTTCCGCTCGCGACCGCGCCAGCGCCGGCCCGCGACCGCGCCGAGCGATCACCGCCTGATTCCGGCTGCTCGCCGCCTGCGCCCGCCGCGCCAGGTCCACCCTGACCGGAGGGCCGATAGACCTCGTCCTCATCAGTAACCGCGAGGTTCGCCGCGCGCCGGGCGTCCGCGACCTTCAGCCAGCCGGCGCGCACGCCGTCACTCTGGCGCTTGTAGAGGGCGTCCATGTCGGGCTGCAGCGCGCGTACCGAGCTGTAATCCCATCGCAGGCGCTCCTGAGGATTGCTGGAGAGGTCCGCGAGGAGCCCTGATTGAAGCTCGTCGGCCATCAAGCGCTGCATCGGAACGATGCAGTTCTCAAATGCCGCCTCGCGCGATTCGTGGTAGTTCGTGAATGTGCTCCTGTCTAAACCCGAGCCCAGTCCGACCACCATGGGGCTGATGAGCATGAGCGCGCAGATCCGCTCCTCGAAGTAGTTGATGATGGAGTTGAGAGCGACGTCCTCCGGCGAGAGCGCCATCGCGTCGCGCCTCATCGGCACGCGCGCCACCACCGGCTCGCCGCGCCGCTCGCCAGTCGTCACTTCCTGGATCTTGAGCTTGAGAATCTGCGCCTCGTCCTTGTCCAGCTCCACGTCCTTATCCATCGGGCTGTAGAATCCGCCCATAATGCCCATATTGCGAAGGATTGCGCTGGTATAGCCGGCCGCGTCGTTGTCGCCGGTGATCTGGCGGATGCCAGCCATGATCGGGGAGAGCCCTTTTCGGTCGTTCGCCGGATCGACGCCGTTGCGGAAGTGGACGATATTCTCGCGGGGGATGTTGAGCTGGCGGCCGTTCACCGTGTAGACGTAATGCGAGATATACTCGCTTCCGTCCTGCGGATAGGCGATCTGCAGCGCCCAGTGCGGCAGCCACCACAGCTCGAGCGGTGTCCCGCGGCCGGCGCAGCCGCGGGCCTTGAACCAGTAAGCGTTGCCGTCCACCACCCAGGAGAGGACCGTCGCCATCCACAGGCGCGTGCCGGAGTAGTAGGGGTTAGGGCGGTCGAGGAGCGCGGTCAGCGGATGGCCCGCGACCTCCTGCTCCTGGGCGGCGGTAGCCGGCGCCGGCGCGCCCGGATCGGGCGGGGGAGGAGGCGTCTTCACACAGAGGCGCGCTTCAGGGAAGTTGAGGGAGATCCAGTTCAGGCAGGCGAACAGCGCGGAGTTGAGCCAGAGCGGGCCGGCGTCCTCCTCATATCGCCACCGGGCGCCGGGCTGCCAGGTGTCGGTATACCAGGAGTTGTAAACGCCGCCGGAGCCCCACTGACCGCCCGAGCCGCTCCAGACCATCTGCATGGCCTTCCAGGCAGCGGCGGTGCGAGCGATGATTCCCGGCCGGTTCTTGGGCATCAGGTCCCCAGACGCGCAAACGAATTGCTGGCGGTCGGGGCCTACCGAGCTTCAGTCGCGGCAAGTATACGCCGAAAAGCGGGGGAACGTCAACAATGTTGCACTGAATCGTTTCAGACGCGGCGACGCGGGGTAGACTTCAGAGTGTATACCTTTCGCCAATCCCCATTGGTGGACCATCTGAAAGTTGAGGCCCTCGCATCGCTGCGAGGGCCTCTTTCTTTGGGTGACCGGGCTTGACCGAATGCCAGGAACATCGCGCGATGCGGGAATACGCTACCATTCCTCGAGTCTCCCTGGTCTAGGGGCTTCTGTTGCTACTGCTCACTTTCGCGCGAGGGCGCCCGCCCTCATTATCTCCGTGCGCCCGCTATGCCCGCCCGTGTACGGGGTGCGCTGCGCGCCGCCACCCAAAGCCGGTCACTCAAAGTTGGGGCCCTCGCATCGCTGCGAGGGCCTCTTTTTGCGTCAAAGGTGCGGCGGAGAGGGTTCGAACCTCCGGCCTCAACCTCCGCAAGGTTGCGCTCTAATCCACTGAGCTACCGCCGCAGGTGCCCGGAAGCCGCCGGGCCGGTCCAGGGCCGCAACGTTATCTGTGGCGTTGTATCCTGGCTTTCTCACGGGTCCCCACCCCGCCGTTGGCACTGTTCTTCGGACGAGCTCGGTATCTGTTCGACCGACGAAAGTGTCGAGAGCCCGCCCGAAGTCCTCACTCCTGCGCGTTCATCGTACGCGCCGCATTCTCCTGCTGACCGAGGGCTACGATTCCTCAATCGTGACCAACTTCGGCGTGGCTTTGCCTTCATTACGCTGGCCCGTCAGGCGACACTTATCCTCAAACCAGTTGCAGTGCCACGTCTGGCAGTCCGGACAGTGCCAGGGATGGCACTCCAGGCAGCAGAAATAGTTGCTGTCCTCCGAGACCTGAAGCGCAGCCATCACTCCGTCTCCACCTCGCGCAGTCGCGCCTCCAGGATCGGCTTGAAGAACGAGCCCTCCGGCAGCAGCGCCGCAACTTCCCGCAACCGCTTCCGATCCTCCGGCGTGCGAGGCCACTTTCCGGGACAGTCCACCTCCGCCGGTGGGCGCCCCCGCTCGCCCTGCCGCGACTGGTTACAGCCGTCGCAGGCCCACAGCCGCACGTGGCCGCCGGCAAACTCGTGATACTTCCAGGCGTGGGGCGGCATCAGCCCCTCCTCCTGTCAATGCGCTTGTGGGTAACACGGCCCGGACTGCGCGCCGTGACGTATTGCGGGATGACGAGCGGATACCGCCGAACCCTGCACTCCGGGCACATCCGCAGCGCGCGGTAGCTCTCCGGCGCGTCGATCAAGCACAGGTGTCCGCAGCGCCACACGTGGGCGGGCGTGGCGGTCACTTGCTCGCCTCGTACGCTTCCAGCAGAAGCGCGGCGTCGTCCGGGTAGATGAACCGATTCTCGGCGCAGGTGCCCACAACGACGGTCCCGACGAGGCAAGGATATCGACTTGGTCGCCACCGAAAAGACCTGTTGTGGGCCAGCAAACCCTGGGCGTAAACGGTAAAGTCCTCCTCGTCGCGAATCAACGTGACCATACTCACATCGGCACCCCTGATTCGGCCCGCTCGATCTCCTCGCACAGATCGAGCGCCTCCTGCGGCGTTGCCACAAACAGAAGGAGCCCCTGCCCCATCGGTGCCGCTCCATTGGCCGGCGCGCCCTGCGGGCGTTCTGGGGCGGTTTCTGGGCAATCCGTGTCGAGCCCCGGAAGCGGCAGTCGCGCGTTCAGGATGCGGCGCTTCGCCATCTTGCAGTACTCCTCCTTGAGCTCGATGCCAATGGCGTGCCGGCCAAGCTCGATTGCGACCTCCAGGGTTGTCCCGGTTCCGCAGAACGGATCAAGGACAACAGACGGCGACCGCTCCCCGGTGGGACATTTGCAGGGCTTGCGCCAGCCGAGGGATTCGACGGTGTAGACCGGCATTCCGCCGTTACTGTCCTGCTGGTTGCCTACCGCCGCATACCCTTGAGCGCCACGGGCCCGTTGAGGATCGCCCCCACTCTTCCGCACGATTCGCTCCCATGGCCTCCCGCAGCTCGCGCAGCAGCCGTGCTCGCTAGATCCGGCGCGAATACAGGGCACCACCAGCGCACGCGGGTAGGCCGCGAAGTGGTCCACGCCAGCAGGCTCAGTGTTAATGGTCCACACTGAGCGCTTGTTGCGCCACTGGGAGCCCTGATCGCTACCGAGCGTGCTAGCGCCCTTGCCGTTTCTGTGGACTCCGCCGGCTTGTGCGCGCGACTGATCACCAGTCAGTCGCGGCGTGCCGGCCGGCTGCGCCGCCGGCTCACGGATGGCAAACCAATCGTAGTGGTAGTGAGGGCGCTTCGTCAGGCAGAACAGGAATTCGTGCTGACAGGTCGTGCGATCCGTCACGCTGCTCGGCATACAGCGCGGCTTGACCCAGCAGATCTCGTCTCGCCAGATCCAGCCCGCATCCTGAAGCGCGAAGACGAGCCGGTGCGGCTGGCCGATCCGGTTCTTGGCGGGTAAGTGCTGATCGGTGGTCGGCTTGTCCCTGAACGTTCGGTCATCGTTCCCCGCCGCCTTCGTCGCCGCGGCAGAGCGCCCGTTCGGCGCGCAGGAGTAGCTATCCCCCATGTTCAGCCACAGGCAGCCCGTGGGCTTCAGGACGCGCCGCACCTCCTCGAAGATGCTCGTGAGGTGACAGATGAACAAGGGGAATCGCGGCTCAAGGCCAAGCTCGCCGCGCCAGGCACCGCAGCGGAGGCAGAAGGCTGAGCCGGCACGGAACGCGCCGGCTTGCTGGTTGGCGATCCCCGTTATGCCTTCCCGGCCTGTCCCGCCGGAACGTTCAAACGTCAACCGCTCGCCCCACTCGTGCGCGCACAACGGATCGCTGAACGGTCCCGCCGGCCACACCTGCGGCTCGGTTCCGTACGCCCGCAAGCCCCACTACTCAGTAAGGGGGACTAGTGCAACACAGGTCCACGGAATCGCTTTCCAGCGTCCGCAAAACAGTTAGCGCGTCCCCCTCATGGAGCGATGCCCTCTCGTTAGAGAAGTAAATGCTCACTCGGAAACCACCCCCTCTCGCGAGACAAACTCGCCAGTCAGATTCCTGTTGCTGTGAACCCAGCAATGGCACTTGTAACAAAGCAGCACTAGATTCGCGGGATCGGCGCGACTCTCGACCACAGAGAACGGAACGACGTGATGAACGCAGAAGGCCCGGCAGCCTCGCGGAGTGTCGCCACAGCGCCGGCAGATCCCTTTGTCGCGCTCGAATACCGCCTCCACCGCATCCAACCACTCGCGCGAATTGTAGAAGCGCTGTCGCTCTGGCGTGATTCCGCCTTTCCAGTTAGGGGAGCGCCGGCCGAACATCGGATTGGCCGCGCCATTCGCGCCCCAATGCTTCACGATTCGGGCCTCGGCGGTGTTCCTGCGCGGGATACCATGCTTGCTCAACCAATACTGGATGTTAGTGTCAAGGCAGCCGTGATCGGCGGCTATCTCGGCAGTGGAGCGTGCCTTCTCCACGTACTCGCGGAGGAGGTATTCGCGCTCCCAGAAAGGTTGCGGTTGACGCCAGTGGTGGCCCTTGGTGAACTGTCCCAGATCGTTTCTCATGGCAGTGTTTCAGGTCAACATTGTTACACCGCCATATTAGGCACTAATACGGAGATTTCCTCCTTTCAAACAAAAGAAAAGCCCCCCGGCGTGCAAGCCGGAGGGCAACGGTGAGATGAAGCATCAGTCGTCCTGTGTATCGAGGTAGGTTACGCCGGCGGCGCGTCCCTCCCCTCCTCCTCGATCTCGTCCAACGCCGCAGCGACATCCTCCTCGCTCACGCCGATCTCACGCGCAATGTCCGCGTTGTTCATCCGGGCGCCCACGCGGCCCAGCACCGCGGCGCGCAACTGCTGCTTCTTCGGTCGCTCTTTGTCCTGCATGTTAACCCTCCTATACCGCAATCCAATCCCGCCTCGTTTGCAGCGCCATGAAGGCGAGGCTCATCCAGTCCACCACGTCATCGTGGACGCCTTTTTGAGGAAACGCGACCAGCCAGTCGAGGAAGGCCGAGTTCCACGGCGCCCGCACCAATGTGATGTTCCCAACCGCCGCCTGTGCGCTGACCGGCTTGGCGCGCTCCGCCTTGTCGCCGGTGCTCCGGTGACCGAACACTCGCCGGCCATGGAGCACGTTCACCACATAGTGACGGATGACCGCCTTGCCGGATGCGCCAGGCTCCTGCTCGAGGTGAATGTCGATCTCGCCGTCTTCCGCCGCCGCTTGCCGAAGCTCCCCCTCCACGCCACCCGGATCTCGACGGAACCAGCGACAGTCTTCAATGAAGTAGCGGTTATCCGTGGTGCGGCGCATACGCCCACCCGCCGTATAGTCCGGGTCCGGGTTATCCGCCTCCTCGGTCGCAGCCAGGTCCCAAGCTCGGACCACCTGCCCGGTCTGGGGCACCTCGTCCGACTCGCAGAACCGAAACCACGCGCGGCGGAACATGTTGCCCTCGGGCCGGATGTTCCAGTCCCCGTGCAAGAGCTGGGCGCGGGTTACCGGATCGAGCTCCTCCATGCTGGCGAGATACGAAGGGCGGTCGATCGACGGGTTATCGGCCAGTGTGGAGGGTAGGAAGATGCGCCGGCTCTCGTGGTCTGGGTCGATGAATCTCTTCTTAACCCACTCGTGACCGACGCCGCCGGGGTTGGTCGCCGATCGCACACGGGGAATGATCTGCGAGCCCTCAAGACGGCGCACGCGGCTGAAGAGGTAGGTATACTGCGTCTCAGTGAACTGCGTCAGCTCGTCGAAGCCCACGAAATCGTACTCGGGTCCCTGGTGGTCAAACTTGTCCGCCTCGTTCTCAAGGTGAGCGAAGACAAGCCGGGCGCCACTCGGAAACGTGTAAGTCCGTGTCTGCTCGCGCCACACGGCATCGGTTCCTCGAAGCCAGGAGTGAGCCCGGTCAAGGATGGCCTTGGGCCGCGTCATCTGCTTGATGTTGCGGCGGAACAGGATCGCGACGTAATTCGGCTCGCGGACGTACTGCAGCGCAGCCATGAGCAGGGCGTCTGACTTGCCGCCACCGGCCTGCCCGCCAAACATCGCTTCAAGGCAGCCGAGCCTCAAAAACTCAATCTGGCGCGGGTGGGGGAAGTGCGGGCAGAAGGGGATCGGGCTCCTCGGGCGGCTCGTGGCCGGCGTGGGCGGGCTCGGGAAGCGCAGGCCGCGCCGAGCCATCTCCTCCAGGTAGAGACGCTGTTCCGCCGTTAAGGACTGCTGCAGCACGGTTCAGAAGCTCCTCGTCAGGTAGGCGGCGAACGTCGAGCTGGTCGCGCTTCCGCCAGCGGGAAGGGTGCCGGCGCTCGAGGAAGGTCATCGCCGCCGGCCAGTCAGAGGAGAAGTGCTCTCGGAGCATATCGACCACTTCCACCTCACAGGACGCCTCTGCGTTTTGGATGGCCTCTCGGAAATCTCGGTATATGCCCGCTTCCTCTTGTTCGCCCTGAAGCATCCATCGCCAGAAGGTCGGCTCACTGATTCCCGCGGCTGCAGCCGCCACCTGTGCATAATTCCCACGGGCAACAGCATCCACGATCTTCTTCTTGACGGCGGGAGTAAGCTTCGTGCGCCGGCCCATCAGGGGTATAGCACCTCCACCACGGTATATGGCGCGCCGTCATCCTGCCTGGCGACCCAGACGCGCGCCTCCTCGCGACTGCCGCACGTCCGCACGGCCGTCTCGGTGACCACGGCCGGCTCGCCGCGCTGCTCGATGCGACGGACCTGATATTTGGTCTGAATAGCCATAGATTCTCCTGTGGCAGACCGACCCGGGAGTTCGAGACAAACGGGCCGGGCTGCCAGTCCCATTATCGCGCGTCGGATGGCGGGTCGTCAACCCCGCCGACGTACTCCAGGGCTACCGCGGCCGTGATGTAAGCGCCATAGGCGGAGCATTCGTCCTTGCTGTAGCCGGCGCACAGCTCCCGGACCTCCTGCAGCGCCATCCGCAGCCGGCGGATCTCCTCGACCGCCAGGAGCGCGAGCGGGCCAATGGCGAGGAACGATTGGCACAGGCGCGCCCGGGTCTCCAGCTCCCGCAGCCGCAACTCGGTCATGATTCCTCCCTCATCAGGTTCTCGTCCCACCAATCGGCGTGGCATCCACAAACGCAAAACTCCTCGCCGTCCGCATCCACGGCCTCGTCTCCGGCATCGAAGCGGTGCGCCACGCACAGGTACGGATCCCGCTTCGGGCACTGGCAGTCCGGCGCGTGCCGGTGGACTTGCAGCAGGCGAAGGAGCGTGCTCTCCGGCAGCGTGACGGTGTGGTCAGGCATTGGTGGCCCTCACTCCCTCGGTCGCCGCGCGGCGCCGGCAGGGCCCGTCGTGAGCGATGCCGCAGCTCGGGCGCGTGCAGAGCAGCGTGCGGCAGCGGGAACAGCGTCGGAAGTTGTGCGCGTCCACGGTACGGCTGCAGATGGTGCAGCGGGAGGAGCGCAGGCGTTGCGGGTCGGTCATCGAAGTGCCTCCTCGCACATGTCGGCGAACGGATCGGCCCACTCGTCCACCTCCGGCGCCGGCAGCGCCTTGATAGTCGCCCGGACCACTTCCAGCTCCGCGCGAACTACCCCGCGCCACGGCTGCGCGGGCGCCGGCTTCGCGACCTCGAACGGCGGCTCTGGCCGGCGGTTATAGAACCCGGCCCACTCCAGTTCCCGGCGCGCGTAGGCCCGCGGAAACGGCTCCGGCTCCGCGTCTCGGAGAATCTGGAGAATCTGCCGCATGGTGACCGGCGCCGCGAGCTCCGACGCTGACAGGTCGATCACGCGACCGTCATAGGCGCGTTCGTAGAACCCGAAGCGCTTGAGCAGCTCGAACCGGTTCTCGTACGTGTCCTCGGCGGCGTCCCACTCGCCGGCCAGGACGGCCGCCAGGGTGTCGCGCATCGACTGCGTGCGCTTCGCCTTGAAGGCGGCGTCAGGATCCGCGGCCGTCGGGACCGACTTCGGCAGCTCGGACGGCGCCGGCGCGTTCCCGATGTGGCACTTGGCGAAGTACGCGTGCGGGTCGTTGGCCCGAGCACTCCGACCGATCCAGTGCCGTATCTGCGCGATGGTGCGATTCGTCGCGAGATACCGCGCCCGGTCCAGCGGGTAGCCGAACTCGATCAGGGCGTCGATCCTCTCCTGCAACTCCCGCGAAACGTTCATTGCTTGCCTGCCTTTCGTCCGTCCGTCCGGTCAGTTCTATATATGAGGTCGTCTCATCGGCCTTGGACCAAGCGTCCGCTCCAATGATTTTTCACGCGCGCGCGCATGTGTACTAACAACGGAAAAGCTGCTTGTCAGCCTTGGAACCAGCCAAGGCCGATGATGAGTCTTATAAATAGCACGGGAAACCACCGGAAGGGACTTTCTTTCTACTCCTTTCTTTTGTGGGGGACTCAGAGTCCCTACCCCTGGGGACTCAGAGTCCCTACCCCCCCCTACGATTCAGTATCGACAGCGGCCAGATTCAGCGAGTAGACGTTGGGCATCGCGCCGCCGTGCGCCGCCTTTCGGCGCGTGCGGATCAGGATGCCGCGCTCCTCCAATGTCGAGAGGGCGCGCTCGACGCTCCTCCGCTCGAGTCCTGTGCCGCGGTCCAAGCCACAGATTCCCTCGGCGAACTGGGAGAGGCTGATCGCCTCGCCGCCGCGGTGAAAACCGAAGGTGTGGCGCACGATGTAGCAGACGCATCTCCATTCAGCGTCGGTAAGCTCGGCCATCTCGTGGTCCAGGAGGACGTTCGGGAACTGGGTGTAGTTGGGTTGCGGGATACTGCGGGACATTGGTTACTCCTATGGGTTCCAATCCGGAAAGGGGTCGGCCCACTCGTCGTCAAGGATCTGTGTGCCAGGAACCGCAACCGATTCGTAAATGACGCAGTTCTTCGGCACATTCGCAAGGGGGACGATGCGCGAGCGAGTCGTGTACCCTGGATTCGGTTTGTCGGAGAAGGGATAGTTGTCAAGGTTCCCGAGGAACCAATCGCGAAGCCTGGGCAGGTGGTATACCCAGACTGTCAGTCTGGCATCCGATTCGACGAAGGCATAGACCAGCCAATCTGCCCGGCAAACAGGTCTGCCATCTCCGTATTTCGACATCCAGCCGTCGCCAGCCAATGTCTCGGGGGAGTTCTCGAGATGGCTGTGGGTTTCCAGGCAGAGGTTCCCTGTTTTCGAGTGCGTATCGAACTTCTCCTCGATGCACACGCAATGACCTTTGAATCGGCCTACGGCGTCAATCTTGAACTCACTCTGAAGCCGGGAGGAACCAAACCGCCAGCCATCTGCCACAATGTAGGGCTCGACCCTTCCGGGATAGAAGTGCGCCTCCAGAAGACTTCGCCGTCGCGCTTCTGCCTGGCGGCTCGTGTCGAACTCAGCGCTCATCGCTTACCTCGTTGCCCCATGCTTTCCATCCGTCTCTACTCGCTCGCGCAAAAAGCTCGATGCGCTTGGCTTCCGGATACATCCGCTCGATGACCTCGTACGCCGCAGCCGGCTTCTCGCTGTGCTTGCCCTTCCGGCTGTCGATCACCGAGCTAGGCCTGTCCGGGTAGGCCGGCGTTCCCGGAGCGCCCTTCGTCGCCAGCAGTAGAAGCTCGTGATCCTGCCGGAAGTAGTATCCCATTCCGACGCGCCCATGCTTCACCCACACGGCCACCGTCTTGTAAGCGAAGCCCCATGACCGGATAACGGAGAACGCCTCCGGAATCATCGCGCTCGTCGCCCACAGGAACAGCACACAGTCCCGGGCGGCCAGGCCGGCCACAGGGAGCGCCTGAATCTCAGCGGTGTCCATCAGCGGATAGTGTTTATCCGGGGACCTCGAAGGCTCGCAGTCTCGGTATTTCCATGGCGGGTCGGCATAGATGAGCGAGAACTTACTCGGCGGCAGTGGCGACGCCGGCTTTGGCGCCGGAGGTTCCTTCCTGTGTCTCTCTGCCCTGGTCGCGGAATCGCCGCGGAAAGTCGTCTTTCGCTTGCGGGCCGGATAGCTCTTGCCGTCCTTTCCGGTCACGCGGGCGGCCGCGGTCGAATCAGCATCGGTGTCAGGTTTCCCGTTTGGGAAAGGTGGCGCTGATTCTAATGCTCTCTCGACAGTTGCCTTGCCTGTGTTCAGCGCCTCCGCAATCCGCGGGTAGCTCCACCCCTCGCCGCGCAGCTTCACCGCCAGCGCGTCTCGCTGCTCTTTGGTGAGGTGCCGCCGCTGCACGTTGAGGGCGATAACGTGAGCGCGCTTCTCCTCCTCCGTCATCCCGTGGCGCACGAAGGACGGAAAGTCTGTGATTCCAAGCTCGTCAGCTATCTGCTGGCGGTGGTGGCCGTCGAGAATGTTTCCTTGCTCGTCATACTCCACCGGAACCATCACGCCCCGCTCGCGGATGTCGGACTTCAGCGCCTCGTACTCGTCCACCGACAGCGGCGGCAACAGTTGATAAGCCTTCTCCACACTCTTTCTCCTGCTCGCTTGTCAAACGACCTGCATTTGCGCTACAATGCTCTTGGTTGCACGGTGCGGATACTGCTTGAAAAAGCGGCCGGCGGGTGTCGATGCTCGCCGGCCGCTAAGTTGTTCAGTCCCACGAACTGACGAGGAACTTACCGAACAGCCCGCGGAAGGTGCCGAGCCCGAGGGCAATACCGCCCTCCTCGAATAGATTGAGGATGTCTTGTTCCCTGATTTCCCGGTTGGGGAATAGAGATATGCCGAAATGGAGTTCCCATGGTAGCGGGACCACTGGGCGCTCTTTGGGATTGGGGATCCCTTTGTCCAACCGCGCGACCGATCGGTGAATCCAGATTCCCGATAGCGGGTCCGAGTCGCCGACCAACGCGCCGAACTCGATCGCCTGGCCGTCGCGGCGCAGGGGTATGAACGTCGGACTGATGCTGACAAACGACAGGCAGGCGTTGCACAGGTCCTTAAACTTCCTTTTGTCCCGCAGTCTCTTCGGTGCGGAATTCGTGTTGTGGGCCGACAAGAACGACATGATGTTGGCGGCCGGCAACCCAATAACCTTGGAGCCCCCCGGTTCGAAGTAGAGCTTCTGCCACGGCTCCAGTCGGGTATTGTTGTCCCCCGCGTAGCGATCGAACATCACCTCCGTGGTCCCCGTTAGAACCACGTTCCGCGTGATGATGTCCGTCGGTTTCGAGATTTTCACAACGTCCGTCTTGGTCGCCTGTTCTGCCATCTGTTTTCTCCATAGTCGTAAGTGGTAGCCTCGCCTTGCCTCGCCTTGCCTTGCCTCGCCAAGCCTGGCCTTGCCCCGCCTTGCCCTGCCATGCCACGCCTTTCCTCGACTTTCCCTGCCTCGCCTTGCCTCGCCTTGCCGTGCCCCGCCTCGCCTTGCCGCGCCTCGCCACGCCTCGCCTCGCCTTGCCCTGCCCTGCCTCGCCCTGCCGCGCCTCGCCGCGCCCCGCCTCGCCGCGCCCCGCCTTGCCTTGCCTTGCCTTGCCACGCCCAGCCTCGCCTTGCCACGCCTTGCCGTGCCCTGCCACGCCCAGCCTTGCCCCGCCGCGCCCCGCCTCGCCCCGCCTCGCCCTGCCGCGCCTCGCCGCGCCCTGACCAAACTATTTCGGCCGTGTAAGCTCGGAAATGCTTTTACCGTACGCCTGGCTCATCCGCGCCGCGGTGTAGCGCGTCAACGGCGCGCGGCCCAGCTCCAGCCTCCGCAGGTAAGCCGGCGATAGGTTCAGGCGCGCCGCGGCCCGCTCCAGATCCAGGCCCAGCGCCTCACGAATCGTCGCGAAGTTCCGCAGCATCTCGGCCCCCATCGAAGCGATCGTTAATGCGGTCTGCGTCGATCCGCCACACGCCCCCGATCTTCACAGCGGGCAGGATTCCGTCTCGGCATCCGCGGTAGACAGTCTGCCTGTGGAGCCTCAACTCCAACGCGGCCTCGTTGATGGTCAGTAGCTTCGGCATCGGCATCTCCCAGGAGGATAACGGTGAACTGATAACCATTATAGCGCAGGTTAACATTGTAGTGCCACATTTTGACACTGATTTTTCCAGACGCGCCAATACCCTTACTTGCAACGGCCAATAATTACCGAAGCCGCAGCCGGTCAGCCGGCGACGCCGCGCGGTGCGCCCGCTCCACGTCCGCCTCCGCCAGATTCACGTAGTTGGCGCCCATCTTCAGACTCGCGTGGCCCAGCAGCGCCTTGAGCTGCAGTGTACCGCCCCCGTTCCGCAGGAAGGCTACGGCGAACGAGTGCCGCAGCGTGTGCGGGCTCATCCTGACGCCGGTGACGCCGCCCGCGCGACCCGCGGCGGCAATCGCGTAGTGGACGCCGCGCGGCGTCAGCGCCTCCCCGCGCGTGGGCCCGGCGTTGCTGCCGAAGCTGAGCAGTTCGCCGGTGTTCGCGTTGTAGAT
>ERZ1292642.221-Hain-H14-01um-R1-221-length-39676-cov-14_pt2 | contig 16798 bp, 22 predicted proteins | sample MGYA00564403_ERZ1292642 | MGnify/ENA primary metagenome ERZ1292642 (study PRJEB36523, sample SAMEA6512643) | groundwater metagenome | collected 2019-01-09 | study: AquaDiva: Metagenomics assemblies of 32 groundwater samples | reverse complement strand
GGCATCTTGAGGATGACGAGCGGGAAGCCGTCGGTCTCAAGTGGCGATACGGCGGCCGGCCGTCCAAAAACGCGGCACGGCCCGGACCGCTTACTGACCAATCGCCCCTGGGGTCGCCGGTCAATATCCAAGGTCGGGCTTCCGCAACAGGATCGCCGCCTGTCTTCTCCACCCCCGCGGGAAATCTCCCCATGCCGGCCGTCAACGGCAAGGTGGGGACGGTTGGCAACGGACGGCCGGCGGCAGGCGGTCCACAGACGCCAGTTGGGACGCTCGGCAACGTGGGCGCTGGCGTGCTTCCCGCCATAGATCAGCAGCCGGAAGCCGCAACTCCGGTGACCGATCAGAACGGACGAACGCCGGCTGGCGTCCTGGGTGCTGTTGGCGGCGGCGGGTTGGTGGAAGCGGAGCGGCAACAGAAGTACGAGCCAGCCAACCGGGTGCAAGCGTTCTGGGGCAAGCAACTCGAAGCGGCCAGCGCGTCCAAGAACCCGGAGGCGGTTGCCAGGGCGCAGAAGGGGAAGGATGCGACAAGCACCATCATCCGCTTGATGCGGAAGCTTGAAGCCGAAGGAAAGAACATGGCGCAAATGACGAAGGCGGAGCGGGCTGAGTGGGACGCCGCCGAGAAAGCAATGGGTGGATAATGGCCGAAGAAGACACGATTGAAGCTGACTTCGCCGCGACAATGAAGATGGTCGACGACTTCAAGCGTCGTGGGCAGGAGCATGAGCAGAAGCAGCTCGGCGACGACTTCAAGGCGCTTGGCAGCCAAATCAATGCGTTCAAGATGGGCGGCTTGCAGAAGGCCCAAGAGTTCGTCGCTGCGGAAGCGGCCGACAATGCATATCGGCAAATGAACCGCGAGTACAAGCCCACCGCTTCGTACAGGGACAATGCGCATGGGGTGGGGGTCATCAGTCGCGTGTTCAGCGAGGACATCAGCCACCAGCGAGAAGCTTATGAAAAGCGATACCCGGAGCTTGCCGAGAAAGAGCGGCGTGGCGGGTACGATCCCGAAGTCGCCAAGAAGGACATGATTCGCCGGTTCAAAGGGCAGTTCCCCGGCCTGGACTTCGACAAAGACGGGTTCGCCGACTTCTACGACAAGGGCACCTACGCAGGGGTCAAGACGAACGCGGCGAAGGGCTGGCTTGGGCAGACGGGCAAGCCAGAGGGCGAGACCCCGCTCGGCTCGCCGGTCGGCCTAGAACCAGACGCCGGCGCGTACCAGAAGCAGTTTGCCGAGTTCAAGCGGCTGTTCCCCGATCAGAACTACTCTCAACTCGCTGGCCAGGAATATCTCGCCAAGGCAGCTGCCGAGTCGGTGAAGCAACAAGCGTCCGATTACGTCAACGAAGAAACGAAGCCGAAGAGGAAGGCCGGCATTCGGCCGCAAATGGGCATGGCTCCCGGCGCGGCTGTGCAGACAGGCGAGGGTGGGCAGACTCGGAAAGCCTTGCCGAAGTTCACGGCGCCTACCGAACAGGAGACGGCGGCGGCCTGGGCGGACTACAAGTCGAAGTTCCCCGATGCGGACGAGCAAGGCTTTGCCGAGACGTATGGCCACATGCGGAAGGTCGGCCACGAGGGGGCCATCGTCGAGGAGTACGCCAAGCGGCATGAAGCCAAGGGCGGCATCAGCATTGGCGAGAAGGTCGCCGGCAAGATTCCGTTCCTACGTTACGGCAAGGAAGTCTTCGACACCGTGAACGTTGCCAGGGCAGCGGGGCGGATCGAGAAGGGCGAAGCGGAGCCAAGCGACTACCGCATTCTCGGCGAGCATATGGGCGAAGTGCGACGGCTTGAGAAGCGGGGGAACTGGTCTAAGGCCGCCGACATTATGACGGACTTGCCCGCCTTCGGCATCGAGTTGTACACCACGGGCGGGGTCTACACTGCCGGCCGGATGGCTGCTGCCTCGGTGGGGAAGGCTGTGCTGGGCGGCGCTGCGAAGAGTGCGCTGGGCAGAGCGACTATGGCCGTCGCGCCCCGTGTGATCGGGCTGGGCGCTCAGACGCTTGCGAATGCACCGCTGGTCGCCAGCAACATCACGAAGGAGTTGGTCAACAAGTACGGGATGACGGAAGACGCGGCTGGCAACTACGAAATCCGGATGACCGAGGCAGGGAAGGGTATTGCAGAAGCCGCTGCCCGTGGGTATCTGGACGCATTCATTGAAATCGGCTCGGAGAAGGCGGGCGGGTTGATCGGCAAGGGGGCGTTGCGAACGGCTGCGGCGGCACTGCCCAAGTCGCTTCGCAACAAAATCCTTGACGCCGGTATCGGCGCGGCGCTGGCCAAGAGCGGCGGCAAGTTGCCTTCTGGGATCGGTGCGAAGCTCAAGGAGTTCGGCTATCACGGGATCGCGGGGGAGTTCTTCGAAGAGCGGCTTGGCGACGTTGCCAGGGGCGCCACCGGTCTGTCGGAGGACTTCGGGCCGATCCACCGAATCATGAAGAACATGGTCTCGGACCCGAAGAAGCGGGACGAAGCCTTCAACGATCTGGTGATCGAAGCGATAGCCTTGGCTGTGCCAGGGGCGGCGATGGTTGGGGCATCAGCGGCCGGCAAGGGGATAGAGGCAGCAAAACAGAGCGTTTTCCGCGACCTTGCCGCAATCAAGAGCGACCCGCTTCGTGGAACAAACGAGAACGAGTTGCGGCAGCAGTTCGACCGAATGATGGCGGGAGAACAGGCGAAACTCGCCAAAGCTGACGAGCGGCGAGCCGCGAACATTGAAGCCACCTCCCCGGAGGTGGCGGCTGGCAAGTCTCCTGAGAACGAGGAAATGCTGCGTCGGGGAGAGAACCGCCAAAAGCGGGTTGATGCCGGTCTCGAGCAGACGGGAGGAATCGAGATAGCCCCCGCTGACGAGATGGACAAACTCAAAGGCTTTACAGGCGGGCCGGCCGATCCGTCTCCTGAGAGGGTGCAATGGGCTAACGAGAAAACGCTGGCGATTGAAAAGGCGTCCCCCTTCCTTCTGGCACGCAACGAGATTGTTCACGGCAAAACTGAACAGCAAATAGGCCCGCAGCGTATGCAGTTGGCATCGGCACTCGACGCGGTTGGCGAGTCAATCCGTGCTGGAACTGAATTGACGCCGGAGCAGTTGGCGTTTGTCGAGGAAGTGGTTGGCAGTCCCGAATCGGATGCTACTTTCGAGAAGGGCCGCAAGCTGCTGTCGAGCGCCATGATCGGGCTTGCTGCCAAGAAGCCGGCACAAGGTCAGCCTGCGACCACCGCCGACCTTCTGGCACAACTCCAAGGCGGGCAGGCGGCGGCTCCTGCTCCTGCGTCCGACGCCCCGACCAACGCCGGCCCAACTGGTGCCGGTGCCCAGATGGTCCCGCAAGGTGCCACGGCCTTGACCGGCGCTAAGCGGGGACTCGCCCGCCTGTCCGCCATGCTCAGTGAAGTCTCCGGCAGGGGCGCGCCGCTGTCTCCGCAACAGGCGGCCGAGATTGATGCGGCAATCGACGCCAACCCTGGCGACCCGGCTGCAGCCGACCTCGCCAAGGCATACGCTGACTATCTACAGTTCCGAGAAGACACACAGCCAGAAGGCGGCACGCCGCCGCCTTCTGCTGTCCCCAAGCAGCCCGCTGCCAAGGTCGGGGTAGTCACCAAGAAGTTGCCAAAGCCGAAAGCTGGGGTAGTAGCCGCCAAGCCGCCGAAGGGCCCCCAGCCGCTCAGTTCCCGCATTGGCAAGAAGTCAGCTCCCAAGTCCGGTCTGGAGGCGGCGATTGACGAAGGGCTGTCGTTGCTCGACAAGCGAATGGCCGTCGAAGACAAGGGCGGTCCCATCGCGGATGAGATGAACCGGCAGCGACGAGTACTGTTCGCCGAAGATGACCGGGCTAAGAAGCAAGGCAAGGCGGGCTTGGCTGACTTCGACGCCAGGGACCAGGCGATTGTTGATGAGGCCTACGCCATAGCGTTCCCGGACCTCCAGCCGTCTCCAAAGCCCAAAGCCGGCGTGGTGGCCGCCAAGCCGCCGGAAAGCCCCCCAGAAGCGAAGCCAGGGGCCTTGGATGACAAGGAAGCAGTCAGACGCCAGAAGGCTGAGGCGGCTTTCCCGGAGATATTCGATGACGCCGCAGCATTGCATGGGATCGGGAAAGAGAAATTGCACAGCGAAGCCCAGCGGATCATTGAAGATGATGCGAAGGGCCTGAACCTTGAGAAAATATCGACAGAAACCGCTTATGGTCAAGCGGTGGAAAACATCTTTGCTTCCCAAGAAGCGGCGAAGCCTCCGCCGGCCAAGCGAAAGGCAGGCGTGAAGAAGAAGAAACCGAAGCCAGTCACAACCGAAAAGGAGATTGACGATGACATCGCCGGCGCCGGAGAAGGGGTTGCCACAAGCAGTGGCGGGGTGAAAAGCATCCGGTTCCATGAGCATCCGGCCCAGCGTGAAGCGTCTGCGCGTCGCCAAGAGTGGCTTGCTGGAAAGGACGGCTCTCACGAAGCGTATCCGGAAAAGCTGAGCAAACTCAGCGATGCGGAGTTGTCCGAGATTGCCAAACAGAAGCCGATCCCGTTTCCTGGCATGTCCGAAGCATCAGAGAGAGCGGCCAAGGAAGCATGGGACGTGGTAAGCAGGCTTTTACCGGAAGCGGCCAAGACCATCAAGCAAATAGGCGTTGGCAAGATACCAACCAAGACGGGCGTTGCCCATGCTGGTGTCAGCCCATCTGGAATACTGATTGTCGGCAAAAATAAGCTGTCGCCCGATACGTTGTTCCACGAGCTTGTCCACCGTCAACAGGTGGCCGAAGGGCGGTTTGTTCGCCGTCAGGACAGGACCGACGAGCAGCATCTCGAGATGGAACGAGAATCCTATGCCCGTCAGGGGCAAATGGTGCAAGCGAAAATCTTTGAACGACTACAAGAGGCCGTGGCAAAGGAGACTGAAGATGCAGGAGCCGCAAATCGACCCGGAGACGTTGTCCCCCGAACTGAGGAAGTTGTACGATCAGGCAAGGAAGCAGGCATACGAGACGTACAAGACGAGGAGGCAGCAACTGAGGGACGCGGAGACGAAGCCAGAGATCGAGCTGCTGAGCGAGAAGAACTTGAAGCCGAAATGAATCGGCAGGACGAAATCGAAGCCAAGTTAAACACGAAGCTTTCTCACGCTCAACGCGAAAATCTTAAGCGGGAGCTGGAAGAATCTATCAGGAAAATCAGCGACTTGACGCAGCCGGTGAAGCCAGAAGCCGAGCCGGAAGGCGCCGAGAAGGTGCAGGAGTTGCTGGACAAGTCCAGCCTTCCCGAACGGTCCAAGAAGATCGTCAGGTTGCTTATCGGCAGCAAGAAGATTACATACGACGAGATTGCCGCCAAGATCGCCCCCGTCGGCACAAAGCCGATCACCAGGGCGCGCATCGGGCAGTTGGTCGATGAGGCCAGGGAAAAGTTGTCTCACGTCCCGGAACTCAGATCGGCAATGGACAAGTCGAAAGCGGAGTTGCAGGAGCGAGAGGAGCAAGAAGGGCCGGCCAGTGAAGTCGAGAAAGACATTGCGGAGACTGAGGAGAAATTCGGGCGAGTCAGTCGGAGGGGGACCGCCGCTGAAATGAGGCGGCTGGAAAGTGACGATCCTGGCCTGTGGTCAGGAGAGGCCGGTTCCTGGCAAGTTGGAGGCTTGATTAACTGGGGTGAGATTGGCAAGGCGGGCGCGGCCGGGCTTGGGAAGCTTCGCGCCTTTTTCAAGAAGATGCTCAGTGGCAACATGCCGACCATTGCCGAGAAGCTGAACCAGAAGCGGCTTGGCGCAATCCGCGCCATGATCCAGGAGCTGCACTTCACTGAGCGAGACTTCCGGGCTGCCGTCAAGAAGGAGTACGGCGCCGACCTGGAGAAGCTCGACGAAGTCGAGACGGATGAACTCGATGACGCGCTTCGGGGGCTGTTCCCCTACTCGGCATTGCCAACGGAAGTCGCGCAGCTGGTTGAACAGATGCGAATAAAGGTTGATGCGCTCAGTGACGAGTTGATCGCCCTTGGGCTGATCGACTCGGCTTTGGAACTGGAAATCCTGGAGAACAAGGGGACGTACTTGCACCGATCCTACCAGGTCCACACCGATCGGAAATGGGAAGGCAAGATCGATCCGCAGGTCCGCAATACCTTCAAGGCGTGGCTTCGCAACGAGTTCGTCCAGCGGCCTTTTGCCACAGGTCAGAGATACGGCTTTGAACCGAAGGGACCGCAGACCGCCGTGCCTGGCCCCATGCCAACCGACGAGCAGTTGGAAAACATCATCACCACTCTGCTCACCGCAGGGAAGGCAAAGGAGTTGCTGGAAAAGAGCGACCCGATTCTGTACCGTTTGCGGACGGGAGAGAAGGACACGTCGGCGCTCAAGGAGCGGGAAGACCTTCCGCCAGAGTTGCGGGCGCTGTTTGGGGAAGTGAAGAACCCGCTGGCCAACTATGCCTCGACGGTGGGCAACATCGCCACGCTGATCGCCAACCACCAGTTCCTTTCGGAAGTGCTGCGGCAAGGCGATGGGGTGTTCCTGTCCAAGCACGCAGGCACCAAGGGAATGCACGTCCAGTTCGGGGGCGGGCCGGCCATGCTGCCGCTCGCCGACGTGTACACCACGCCGGAGGTAAAGCAAGCGTTTTCGGAGTTGTTCGACATCAAGAACCTCCCGCCGTGGTTGCAGTGGTACATGAAGGTCAATAGCGCCGTCAAGTACGGCAAGACGGTTGCTTCACCCGAAACGCACCTGAACAACTTCGCCGGCAATCCGATGTTCCTTCTGGCGCAGGGCAACGTGGGGGCCGTGACGAAAGTCCCTGCGATATTCAAGGCGCTGGCTGCCGCGTCGGGGACCAAGGACAGCCAGGTGGCCCGCGACTACTTGCTTGATCTTGTCCGGCGTGGGATCGTCGGCGATGGCATACACGCTGGCGAGCTCAAGCAAGTCTTTGGCGACGCGCTGGGGCGGGAGACGGACCTGAACGAGTTCATCGGCAGGATTCTCACCAACCCCACCCGGTTCAAGCAGACAGTCGGGGTTGTCAAGATGGGGAAGAAGGCTGCCGAAAAGCTCTACGAATGGGAAGATGCCATCTGGAAGATCATCGCCTACGAGAACGAGCAGGCACGGTATCGGGCCGCGTACAAGGGCAAGTGGACCGACGAGCAGGTGAAAGACAACGCGGCCACAATCGTTCGGAACACGATGGCCACTTACTCGATGGTCCCCGACATCATCAAGGCGATGCGGGTCGTCCCGTTCATCGGCGGCTTCATGGCGTTCCAGTCAGAAGCGATCCGCGTCGTCTACCACACGATCAAACTCATCGCCGCCGAAATGAGCGTGCCGGAGACCCGTTCCATTGGCGCGAGGCGGCTTATCGGCCTGACGGCAGCTGCTGCGGTCCCGATGGCGGCGAGCCTCGCTACGGCGTTCATGGTTGGGATGGACGACGACGACCGGGAAGCATTGCGGCGGTTTCTCCCGAAGTGGATGAAAAACGACTGGCTGCTCTACCTGGGCAAACACGCTGACGGCTCTTACCGCACCCCCAGCACCAGCCGCATCAACCCGTTCGGCCTGATGCAAAGCACGGTCCTCGCCTTCTGGCACGGGCAGGACTGGCAGGACAAGCTATGGCAGGCGACGAAGACGATGGGTACCCCGTTCGTCGGCGAAGACATTCTGGCGGGCGCCATCATCGACGTGCTGCAAAAAGAGAAGTCGTCCGGTGCGAAAATCTACAACGAGCAGGACACGGGCTTGAACATCGTCGTCAACAGCGGCTCGCACATCCTGGAAGCGATTGAACCGTCGCTCATCAAGACGCTTCGCAAGGCGGGGATAAAGGCAATCTACGGGACGACGCGGAAGGAAGGCACTGACGTTGCCAAGGTACTCTCGATCAAGGGAATGGCTTTTGAGGCTGCCGAGCGGGAAGCGAAGGGACTGCTGGATAAGTTTGCGAAGGACAAGGGCGCGTCGGACGCCGCCATTGAGCGGGCCTATGCGAACATGGAGCGGGCACGGCAGCAGTTGTTCCAGGAACTGTACCGCGATTACCACGCGGCGATCCGCCTGGACGTGCCGGAGAAGGACGCCAAGAAGATCCTCAAGAACGCCGGCCTGAGCGATATTGAAGTGTCGCATTTGGCCAAGGGGGTTTATACTCCATACAAGCCTGCGGACACCTATCTGGAAGCGGTTGGCCTTCGGGAGGGCGACAAGCAAACGTTCCGTGATCGGCGGAAGTTCATTGCGGGCCTTGCAAAGAAACAACCCGGCTTCGTCCCCACGGTGAAGTAATGCGGAACCAAGTGCCTTCGCTTCGGCGGTCTCGCAGACCTGGCTTGGCCCGGACAAGCGCATTCAGCGGTGGAGCGTTCTCTCCAATCCAGCTGCCAGGACTGCTAGCGTGGTATCGTGCCGACTCGTACACTGACGTACTCGGCGCATCACTGGCATCGGCAAGCAGCCAGTCGCTTTCGGCGGCCGGGCAGACCTGGACGGACGGCCTGACGAAGCTATCCTTTTGCTGCACGTTTCGACTCACCACTCTTGTTGCCAATCTCGGCATCTGCGGCAAGTGGGCATACCAGACGCAGGGGCAGTTTGCGATTCAGACCCATGATGTAGGCGCCGGCGTCATCAAGCTCAAGATGTGGGTGGCAAGTGCAATCGATGAGGACGGCAGTAACTTCGCTGTTGGCAGTACAGCCCTTGCACTGGGCGAGTTGTACAAACTCGTCGTCGTTTACGATGGCAGTCTCGCCGCCGGGAGCCGGTTGCAGTTCTACCTCAACGGCGCTGCCGAGACGATGAGCGTGGCGGGAGGCGGCACACTGCCCGCGTCGATGACGACATCCACGGCAGCCCTGACAATCGGCCAAGCGTTCACCGGAAGCCTGACGAGATATTTCAACGGCACCCTTGCCCGGTTCGGCTGGTGGCCAACCATTGCACTTACCAGCGGCGATGCGAGCCTGCTGCACAGGACTTATCAGGGAACTTCGCACGCTCAGCTTGGCGGTACGGCCTTGTCTGCGCAGCCAACGCGATGGCACGAATTGAGCGAGGCCAGCGGCAATCGCGCTGACCTCATCGGCGCAGCAACGATGGTGCCGGCAAACACTCCTGGGAATGCCACGGTCGCAATCAACTGGACCGATCTTTCCGGCAACGGCTTCACCGGCACGTGGCGGCATACTCTACCGACCGTCAGCACAATCGGGTCTTCGGTGGCGTTCTTGATCCCGCAAGGCGTGTCACCGTCGAAGTGCTATTGTGACATCGGCTTGCCTGCCGGCGCAAGCAAGCCGAACAACTGGGCCGTCTACGCGGTCGGCCAGTCGCCCGATGTGACGCAGAATTTCCAGTGGCTGCACGCAAGCTACCCGTCGGGTGCTGTCGATGACAAGAACTCCTGGGGAACGCTTCTTGCCCGCGACACCTACGGGACGAATGGCAGTGTTTGCGCTACCTACGGGAACGACACCAACTACAGCCTCGGCGAATCGGCCACGGGCCTGATAACCAACGGGACGCCGTTCCGCTTCAACTCCAGCTACACAGCCGGCAACACGCTGGCAACGGCGAGGTTGGATGGCGCGGCGATCAGCATGACCGAAACCGAAGGGCCTGGGGTGAACCACCCGGCAACGGCTTGCTCGGGAACGGCATACGCGAGCTGGATCGGAAACGTGGACCAAGACGCTTACATTTCTGCTGCTGCCCATCGAATCGGCGAGATCATCCTGTACGGCGGCGGCGTGACAACCGTACACTCGGCAATTCAGGCGCAGAAGGTTGAGGCGTACCAAAAGCGATTTTTCGGCCTATGATGGCCGTCCGAGTCTTACGGGGGCCGGCGATGACTCTGGAAGTCGATTGGTACGCCACCAACGGCTGCGATCACGGGCATTGTCCGCTCGATTGCCCCAAGCCGCAGCCGGCCCTGGTCAACGGCGTGATGCTGTGCATGAGGTGTTGGGTGCTGAGCGGAGTGGTGTCTGTAATGGTCCCGTGCGTGCCTGCGACGTGCGGGGAAGCGGGCCGCGCGGCAGTTGTGATGTAAGGAGTTCCACTTGGACCCGCTCATTGAAAAGGTGCTGAGCCTCGGTCTTGGCGGCGTGGCCATCGTCGTGATGTTCCTCATAAACCGGGACATTCTCGCCCGCTTCGCTGTCGAGATGAAGGCTGAGCGGGACCGCAACGACGCGAACCTCGTCCGGTTCTTCGACGCGGTTGACAAGCTTGCGGCGTCAATTGATGCGGGGAAATGCAAGGCGGAATGAGCCATGCAGAAAGGCTCCCTCAAAGATTCTCTGGACCGATTCGCTCGCGGCGAGACCACCCGCCATGAAGTGCCGTCCGCCAGCCTGATCCTCGGGGCTGGCCTTGCCGTGCAGCTCAAGGCTGCAACCAAGCAGGAGCGGGCAACGATCCTCTTGTGGGTGGGTCGGCGAGTGGCCCAACTGAATTTGTGGCGGGAGTCGCGGGCTGCCCTGGCGATTTCCCGTGTCGTTAAGCCAATGAGGTTCCCATGAAAAACATCTACTCTGTGCAACTGGTCAAGCCGGTCAAGACCGAATCGCACGTTCACGGTTTCAGCGGCAAGGAATCATCGAACGTTTTCGTCATCGCCTCGACGTTCGCAACCGCTGCCGAGGCGGTCAATGCGAAGTACCCTGGCGTGGAAGTTCGCGGCATCACCATGATGAACTACCTGGGGATGCCAATCGTGATCGGGGAATGAATAAACATGATGGCGGCAATCGCGTGCCGCGATGCGAAATCCGCCGTGCAGGGCGGATTACCCGACCGGCGGGGCAACCGAACCGTGATCGGAACCCCGCCGGCTTTCATTGACCACCGCTCCGGCGAATGCTACAATTCCGATGCAATAGAGGTGGCTTATGCGTTCACTTCTCATTCTCCTGCTGACTTCTTCACTGGCGTTTGCCGGTCCCGCTGTACGCGAATCGTCAACCTGACCGACTCCCGGCCAGGGGCAGTTGCCCCCAGCACAACGACCGCCTGCCGACAAGATCGCCCCGTCGCCGTCGATGAAGCCGGGGAGCGTCGGCTACCGCGCCTACCATGCCAGCGTCTCGATCACCAACGGCAAGATCGGCGGCTCCGGGACAATCATCCGCGTCGAGTCGAACACCGCTTTCGTGCTGACTTGCAAGCACCTTTTCGATGGCGGCGAGCAGGTAATCTCCGTCACGATCCCCGGTCAGCGGCGATTCGCGGGCAAGCTGGCTGGCACCGATAGGCGGATGGACCTGGCGGCGATCACGGTCGAGGGCGTCGCGGCCGACACCCAGGCCGTGCCGCTGGTTAGTTCGGATACTCCGATGGGCAGCCGGCTGTTCCAGTACGGCTTCCCCTACCATTGGCGGTCACAGAGCGGCCCGCACTACCGGCAAGGCCAACTGGCAAACGAGGGGGTCCGCGGGCACCTGAAAATCTCATCCGGCCTGGAATCGGGCGACTCCGGCGGCGGGGTGTTTCGCACCGATACCGGCGAGCTGCTGGGGGTTGGCATCTGGTCTTCTGGCGGGTTCGTCGGCCCGCAAGCGTGCGCGGAGTTCCTTGCCACTTGCCGGCCCGGATGGTTCGGCAGAGGTGGCCAGCCGAATGCCCCGCAAGGCCCCCAGCAGCCCCACCAAGCCCCGCAACCGCCTGCACCCGGCGTTCCGGGCGCCCCAGGCAGCTCCGGCCCGCCTGGGAAGGACGGCCGCGACGGGAAGGACGGGGTGTCACCCGACCTGGCCCCGCTGATTGCCGCTGTTGACGCGATCAACAAGCGGCTTGACAAGATTCAATCGCCGGCCCCCGCGCCGGCCATCGACTACGAAAAGCTGGCAGCAGAGGTTCAAAAGCGGTTACCTCCTGCCCCGGCTTACTTTGAAATCCAACCGCTGAAACCAAGGTGATCTATGGCCGAGCCAACCACTCCGCTTCCGGCAGAGGATTACAGTTTTTGGAAGTCGGACCTGTTCGAGACCCGCGCCCGAGGCCGCGACGGCGCCGGCATCGTGACCGAGGCCATGCGGCTCAAGTTCGTCGAGGGGGCCGTCGGCTACCGTGAGGCGCTGGCCGTCCGCACCGTCGGTCAGCCGGGCGTTGCAACCCACACTGACACCAGCCCGCCGGGCGCGGGCAAGTAAAGGAGGTGAGCGATGAAGAATGACGCGATTGACAGGCTCATCCAAAAGTATGAGCTGTGCAAGACCGCCGAAGAAAAAGCGGCGTGTATCGAAGAAGCCAAGAGATCTTTCAGTGAGACGGCGGCCGCCCACAGAAGGGGCACGGTAGACATCCGCGAAACGATGTCCTTCCGCATGGTCGGGAAAACCGGGGCCGGCAAGTAAAAAGGAGGAACCTGCACATGGCCTCTGAATTAACGCCGACTGATCTCACGCCGCCAGACATGAGGCGGCTGTTCGCCAAGTACAATGCCTGCAACACCGATGTTCAAAGAAACGCGGTGCTGGAAGAAATCAAGGAAGATTACAGGTTGCAAGCACGACTGTACCGCGAGGGAGTCGAGGCGATGAAGGGGATGGGCAAGTGACCGAAATCGAGCTGAGAGTTGACCGGCTTCGTTGGGCTTACCTTGCCGGCAAAGGCAAGCTCAACGAAGTCATTGACGCGGAGTACAGCTATGCCTGCAAGGCGCTCGCCGAATTCCGCAGTCGAAAATCAGTGGGACAACGAGGAGTACCTGGACCGGCTGGGGAAAGTACGGATAGCGCATCAGGCGGCGGTAGCACAGGACTTGATCGGCCTGCTCAAGATGGACAGGGAGGGCCAGCGAAAGGCGGAGAGTGAAATCATGGGCGGCAAAGGCGACGACGACATGGGCGACATCAACATCGATTCGCCGACGTATCACCAGTACATGCCGAAGGGGGATGGGACAATGTGGCCAATGTTACTTGTATTCATCGCGGCGACACTGATTTCGTTCGCCATCTCTGCGATGATGAGGGACAAGCCGGCTGTTCCGCCAGCTTCGCCGCCGCCAACCAGTGCAGGGCCGGCCGACAGCGCGTACAAGATTCTGTTTTTCGACAAGGATGGCAAGCAAATTCACGTCCCCCACCTCAGCGAGAAGCCAAAATGATCCATCCACGCGCCACGGAGCTGCTCCTGTTCGCCGTGATGTGCGCGCTCGTGCTCTGGGAAATGGCTGCCGTTCGCTGGGGGGCGCCGGGCAGTACGATCAGCGACGTGATGCACGCCGCCGCCGTGAAGTATCCCGAGGTGCCGCTGTTCGTGGGGTTGATCGTTGGTCATTGCCTGTGGGGGTCGAAATGAGTGATTACAACTACGATTGCGTGGTCGTTGAAGTCCACGATGGCGACACCGTCACGCTGGACGTTGACCTTGGCTTCAGTATCTGGCATCGGGGAATGAGGGTCCGCTTGCTGGGGATTAACGCGCCCGAGCTGAGTTCCGACGCTGGGAAGCACTCGCAAATCTACCTGCGGAACCTGTTGCCCATCGGCTCAAGACACGTCTTGGAAAGCCACAAGGACCGGGCCGACAAGTACGGTGGCAGGTGGTTGGGCGTGATCAGGTTTCGATCTGGCCAGTCGGCCAACGACATGATGGTTGAGGCCGGTTTCGCCGTGCGCTGGGACGGGAAGGGTTCTAAGCCGGCATGAGCCATGAAAATCCGGGTGCGGAACACCATTGGCGTCTGCGACGCGAGACTGGCGGTCGCACCAAAGGGCGGCATGTGGCTGCGGATCACTTACCCCAGCGGCGAGCATGTCTTTGCCGAGCCGGAAGTATCGATGCGAATGGTCACGGTCGTCTGGGCAACGCAGGACGAAATTGACGACCTGCTCAGGTTCGGATTCATGCGATGATCGGCTTGTTGCCGATACGCCGGGCGCGCTGTTGTGGGGACTTGAGGCAGCGGCCCGGTTGTTTATTTCAACGGCGAACCGTGGATGAAGAACCCAAGCGAAAGCCTGTTCGCACTCCGGAGGATGGCCCGCTCCGGTGCCCCATCTGCAAGGAATGGCTCGTTGCCGTAATGACACGGTTCGGTCCAGGCTGGCGATGCGGGTGTCTGGCGAAAAAAGCAAAGAAAGCCGGCGTGCCGTGGAGGAAGAAGTGATGCCATCCCCGAGTGAGATTGCCCGCCAGGATGAGCCGCACCGATTGCCGCCTGGGTCGGTAGTCGAATACGCTTGCGGCCGGCGGGAACGAATGCCCCGCGTCTCGGCCTATTGCCCGGACTGCGGCGCAACGCTGGCCCGTGTACTGGTTGACGCCTCGGCAGGCCAGCCGTGCGGCCGGCGTGATCCACAATTCGATTTCCCATGTCCTGATTAAGACTTCGAGATGAAGAAATGACCTGGCTGCTCTGGGATGGCCTGGCGATCTTGATGTTCGCGGCGATTGTCTTGGCGTACCGCCTCGGCCGATATGCCGGCTGGCGTGCGGCACGGAGCGTTTTCTTGTTGGAGCAGCTGCTGGCGGAAGTGGCCAGGAGCAAGAAATAACCCGGACGGACTGATGATCACGCTCATCCTCGTTGCCCTGCTTGGCCACCCGTCCTGTCACGTCCGATCCGCTGCCGAACTGTCACTGGAACGCCTGGCAGCCCCATCCTGGCCATATCTCGTCGCCGGGGCACAATCCGCTGACCCCGAACGCGCCATGCGATCACAGAGGCTCCTGGACGCCCTGCTATGGGATTGCACACTCCCTTACATCGACGCGCTGCCAGACGCAATGGTTGACAGGTATCAGGTGATTGGCCGCTATGTCCAGGCGGCAATTGCCGCTGGGCACGCACGGCAGACAGGAGGCGACTGGCCCGCTTACCGGGAAGCGACCCGCCTTTGGCTGGCGGACGGCGGAGACCCCGGCTTGCTTGCTGAGATGCGGCGGCGGACGATCAACTACAATTGCCTATCGAGGTGGGAGCTGGATTGAGATTGTTTCCAGCAACTTTGCGGCGCGCCTGCACCATCCCAATTTTATGTTCCACGCCAGATCGGTTTCGTCACTGATCAACCGCAACACCGGGTCATTGCCAAACGTCGCAAACGGCCGCAACGCTTCCTCAAGCGATTTCACCCGCTCGAGGAGTTGGTCACGCTCGGATTCGGCGGCCTCGGCTCGCTTGCGGTGGTATTCAGCAAGGCGAATCCACGCCCATGCAGAACCAAGCGGGTCTTCAAGGATGGTCTTGAAATCCAAATCCGCATCCCGTGCAAAATCGTTTTTGGTCGGTTCAGGAATCATCTTGTCACTCCTCGAATCCGGCGGCGTGCTTTTGTCGATCATGGCTTGTCCTCTGAAATTAACGACTCTCCATACCGGCTTGTTTACGCGCCCAGTGAATTGCAGCACGGGAAGCGTCATCAATGGCGTCCTTCGCTGTTTCGTACCAGAGCCAATCTGAATAAGGACTTTTCCTTGATTTTCCACAAAGAAACGGAGAAAGCAGGCCAAGGCACTGAGGGATGGTCTGGATTGGACTGCTGCCAAGCATCCAGGCGAATTTATGAAAAAGGCTGAACGGCTGTCGGTCGCTGAACTCCACCCGCACCACTGGCGTTGCCGCTACGATTCGTGGGCCGTAGGCATCGATGTGGCCTGTGCCGTAGCAATCAGGGCACCCTGCTTCCGTAATTTCTCCGCCAGTAACATGCCTTTGATTGGGACATTCACGACCAATCCACGATTCGAGCGGCATCGTCAAGTGGTCGGGAAACCCATTGTGAAATTGCACAGTTGGCGATAGCGTTGGCCTGCCATTGTCTAATCGGAATCCGTCAGGGAGAACGTTCAGCCATTCGGTGAAGTTGTCGTCGAGCAGCTCCCTCTCGCGGCGGCGAAGGTACAGCTCCCGCTCGTCATCCCTGAATGCCCTGATGGCATCATGGGTTGGGTCGGTTTTCCCTGGATCGCGCTGCTGCATCACAGAAAGTCGCTCATGTACTGAGCGGGGCTGCCGCATTGCGTACAACTCATGCTGCACCCGGACAATTTCGGCCCGCTCCACACACCCCGGCCCGCTGCGGTCTTCGAGGGCGTCAGCAAGAATCAGCCGAAGCATATTGTCGAGCGGGTGCAGGCAACATGCGTGAAAGATGTCAGTGACGGTATCGGTAATCATTGGTTGGCCTTTTCTTGCTCACCGTCGGTAAGATCGACCGGGCCGGCTGGTGGGCCGCTGAACAGCGGCGCGTCTTCGTAGAGCAGGCGCCGCGCCATCTCTGCGTACTCTGGATTCAATTCCACGCCCACCGCATCCAGGCCCAGCCGCCGAGCGGCGAGCAAGGTTCTGCCGCTGCCCATGAAAGGGTCGAGCACCTTGCCGGGGCGGGGTTCGGCAGCTGGGCAGGAACAGGTGGGACGCCAGCCGAGCGTTTCACTGAGCGAGCTGGGCGGGTTGGTGCGGAAGTTGTTGCCGTTCTCCTGGTGATTCCCCTTCGGCGTCAACCCCTCCCCGCGTGAATGGTCTGGCCGGCTGTCGATGATCCGGCACCACGGCTTCCCGCACGTCGAGCAATAGCCTCGGGCGCTGGTGCCAGCCCGCAAGCAGCGGTAAACCAGCTCGGTTGGAAAAGCCGCGTAGTGTTTCTCTTTCAAAGGCTCGGCCGCAATCGTCCAGACATCCCGCAGGTTGGCCCCGTTGCATATCGTCTCGTGGTCATGCCGCACGGCAAACTGCTCGTCGGGATCGTCCAGGACTCGCGTATATTTGTCCCGGCTGACGGTCGCTGCGGCAGCTGGCGTCTTCACCGCTTCGCCGTCGCAGAAGTA
>ERZ1292642.409-Hain-H14-01um-R1-409-length-25750-cov-8_pt2 | contig 16857 bp, 28 predicted proteins | sample MGYA00564403_ERZ1292642 | MGnify/ENA primary metagenome ERZ1292642 (study PRJEB36523, sample SAMEA6512643) | groundwater metagenome | collected 2019-01-09 | study: AquaDiva: Metagenomics assemblies of 32 groundwater samples | reverse complement strand
GGCCTGCCGCCGCCAGGACCGCCACTTGGGCCTCCAAACACGCCAGGACCGCCACCTGGGCCTCCAAACAGGCCTTGGAAACTCGTGCCGCCAGTGCCGCCGGCGGGGCCTCCTAAGCCGAAGAGTGCGCGCAGAATCGCCTCAATGGACTGCGACCCAGCGCCAGGCACCTGTGGCAAGCCCGCCGAGCCCGCCCCATGCAACAACGCACTTGGCGCCAACGCCCCCGGCGCGAGTCCGCCAGAGGCGCCCCCAATGCGCGGCAGTCGGAGCGATAAGAGCCGGATGGCCTGTTGGAGCGGCGGAAGGCCAGAGGGCCCGCCAGCCCCAGGGCCTTGCTGGTTCGATTCCTGGTCGCCTGGCACGAAACTGATCCCGAATGGATTCATGATTACTCCTGCACCTTCAATCGAAGCGGACCGCCGGGCGCGACATTGACGATCGCGGACTCAACGTGGCGCGTCTCCGCATAGGGGCCTGAACAAGCGCCAGTGAAGCGTGGGGCCCGCGCCACGACGTGGGTCACTTGTGTCTCCCCGCATGTGGGACAGATCGGCGCAGCAGCCGCGGTTTCGCTCACGGTGCCTTTGTGTCCACAGCGGAAGGTTACCTGCATCATGTGAAGCTCCGGATGATGCTCGGATCGAGCTCCCGCCCGCTGCGGCGCCGAGCATCCTGGAAATAATTCCGTCCCAATCGCACTTGTTGTGGGCCCATTGGTTCGGTGTTCCGCTTGTATCGTTCCACAAACCCAAGGAACTGTTGGAGTTGCGCCTGACTCGCTTCCATATCGCGACGGAGTTTCTCGAGCTGATATGCGGCGTAATGGACGGAAGCCTGATGATAGGGCTCCAGATCCGTCCGGTACGTGCTGCCCAACGTAAACGGCACATCGGTGTCGGAACTCATGGACGAGGGCTTAGCAATGTAGGGAAAGATCACTTTCCCCGTTTGACTCGAGGTGATCCGCGGCGGCGGCGTCAACCCCAGGAACATCTGGCCCCCATCGGCGCGGAAATAGAAGCCTTCCGGCGTCCCGCCCGTGCTCCCACGCCACCCATCGTGATACTGGTTCAACCACGGAATCTCTCGCCGCGGAAACACTTCATTCCCAGCCGAGAAGGACGTACTTTTCGTGCTCCCGGACGAGAGAAGGTGAAACTCCGGCATTTGCGGCGCAAGCCGGAGAAAATCGCCAGATGGGACATTCACGGTCGAGAGCACGTTGTATTCGCCAGTCCCATTGGAACAGGTGATCGTGCTCTGACGCACGAGACAATTCGTCAGATCGCAGAACTCTTGGATCCCGCGATTAATGGCGCGTTTCCGCCGGGCACTCGTAAAGAGACGCGTCGAGTCGTCGGTCCCGAGTTCTTGATCCAGCGCCGATGAATAGAGATGTGAAAATTGAATAGTCGTGCTCCTTAGATGACTGACCTGGCCTTCTCGAACCAACTCGTGCCGTCGTAGACCAGCGTCAAGGTATCGTTGGCCGTCGCCACAAAGTCCACCGCGCCGGCTAACAACAGGACCGCCGTTCCTGCACCGCCCGCCGTGTTGTGTTTCACGGTTGGCGTGCTATCAAATATCAGAGTGATTTCTGAACCGGCTTGCCAGTTCGTCGTTGTAATAGCGTTGATTTGCGTCGCGCCGGTGATGTGGAAGAGCGTCCCATCTGCTCCCAATGTCAGATTGTTAGCGGCCGCAATATTTGCTCCCTTGGCTGGCTGTAATCGCCCTGCAACTTTCACCATCCCATTCTCAAGGACGAGCATGTTGGCACCACTCGCGCCTCCAGTGCTGATATTGATTCGGACAATTTTATTGCCTGAACCGACAACGAGCTCGTCACTGGAGTTCACGCCGATGCCATTGATGGAAGTCGCGTCAGCGGACCGGACGAGCAATCCAACGTTATTGCTGATTTGCAGGTTCCCGTTGATTACTTCTGTCGCCCCGTAGATCGCTCCGCCCGTCGTGTATTCACGAACGAAGGTGGTCAATGAGGTGGTGATCGTGACACTCCGCGTCGTATCGTTCACCATGTTGGCGAGCGCTGCTCCACCGCTCGTCATGAGATTCCGAAGGATGATCTGATTCGTGTCGGCGGCCAGCCCATTGATACGGACTAAATCGCCTGTTCCAGTCGAGCCAACATAGAGCAGCGTATCGACGAGGACGTTAATGAAGCTCTCAATCAGCACGCCGTATGAGCTAGCTCCACTAAACTCGGTATGAATGTTATGGAGCCGAATGGCCCGACGCCCTATCCCACTGGCCGTACCATTCAGATGAATCGCGGCTTTACCGGCTGCCTGGAATTCAGATGTGACATTCTGCAAGACGGCATCGTAGAGTTCTCCCTGCAGCACAATGTTGTGGTCATTGCATGAGGATACCCACACATTGTCTAAGAGGAACCCTGCTGCACCGCCGACTGAACCTCCATCAACAACAATCCCATTGCCTGTGGCACTTCCCACAGCGACATCTCTTAAGTATGTTGGCTGCCCAATCGTGCTGAGTTTGATGCCAATTGGAACAGTGGCGACTGATTTGTTGGCATTCACATAGAGGGACTCAATGCCCACAAACTGCTGCGTCCCGTCTTGTGTGAGATTCTGGATCATCGCCGCGCCAGAGAACGTTGACTTGGCGCGAATCTCGGTACCTTGGTACCCTACGCCCCTCACAATCACGAAGGCATTGAGATTGATCGGACCGCTAATGAGGTACACGCCAGGCGGCACAAACACCACGCCACCGGCCGCAGGGATGGCATTCACTGCTGCCTGAATCGCGGTTGTATCATCTGTGGCCCCATCCCCCGTCGCGCCATAGGCTTTGACATCCAGCCACGGCGTGCCGTCGCCGATATTGAGCGTACCGAAGATCGTCATGGCTCAGCGACCGGTTCACTGATCGCTGTGGTGGCAGCGTGGACCTGTGCCCAGTGACGAATCTCCAACACCTGTTCAGCCATGGCGACTGGCACCTGGAGATTCGATTGCTCACCAAAGAGCACCTTCAACAACTCAAGGCTCTTTCGTGACAGCATCGGTGTCGTCTCGGTGTGTGTCTCCTCGTGAGTCGGCATCAGTACATGGTCCTCCAGCCGACGGAACCCGTTGAGGCTTTCCCACAAAACTGCACGGTATCGCGCACGCCGTCCGCGCCTTCTAAGAAACGCATCTTGCCTCGCTGGGCGCTGTCGCACATCAAGCTGTTGCCTCGCGGGAGTACCACGGTGGCCCGCACGACGCCGGTGACTTCGACATCCAGTTCCTTCCCTGGGACGAATTCTCCGAAGAAGAACTTGTTGGGCTGCCGCCAATCCCGCCAAAAGAGGGTGCGCTGTTGGCCGTAGTCCCAGAGGGCAATGCGATTCGTGGTCTCAATGCCGTTGAGACGCTGGCCCTCGACCAGCAATGAATACCCGGCGAACCACTGGCTGGAGACGTGCCCCGTGTAGCCTGTGAGATTCACGCCACTGAGCCAGCTGCCAGTCGTCGCATTGGGCACGGCAAAACATTCCATCATGGCTTGGTTCTGCCAACCGGCCCAATCCGTATTCCACTGGTTGGTCGCCGCTTGGCACCATTGGTCATGGATCCCGTCTACGCCTGTGCGAAACGTAGGGTCAGGCGCCAGAAGGACCGCCTTCCAGCCGGAGAGCCCTGTGATGATGTTGCTGCCAGACTGAGCACCAGCCCCAAGGAGGAAGGGCACGAAGGCAACGACCAATAACAACCAACGACACTTCATAAGCATTGACGTAGTCCTTATGGCTGTTTGACCATTCTGAGACTTGTCGGAATTTGTGGCACTACGACGAAGATGAACTTCAGCGGAACGGACGGCAACGACTCACCGCCACTGTTGGCAGCGCTCACTGCAATGGCGTGAGGGCCAGGGACGAACGCAGGAAAGAGCACCTGACAGGCGTACGGCGAAGCCGCTCCTGCGCAAGTGACTGGCGTCAGCACCTCTCCAGCCGTCGCGCCGTCCTTGTACCCACGATAGACGTACGCTTGTGCCTCTACGAGCGATGGTGCAGCCTGATCCCACGCAAGGTAGTCGGTGGGATCGGCGTCTTGCGCCGCTGCCGTGCTCGCGAAGCCAATAACGCTGAGGACGAGAGCCGCGGAGGTCAGAAATGTGAGTTTCATAATGTCCGTTTCCACATATAGACCACGATGTAGGGCTGCAGGTTATTGTGCGCGCCGCCGCCTCCGGTCTGGCCCGTCACTGGGCCAAGGTCCCCCGGATTGGATGAGGACGCATCGGCGGCCGTCGTGATGCCACTCAAGGCACCTGTCGCTGTCGCGTGCCGCCGCTGCATGTGGTCATGCGCGGGCATCTCGGCGATTGTCAGTGTGTGAGTTTTCGCGCCTCCGGTTTCTTCGACGACATCAAACTCGGTCTGCCCAGGGTCAATGCCGACAAGGACCCGGCCCGTTGCGAACGCTGCCCATGTTCCATAGCCTAAGAGCGTGGCAGGATTGGTACTGACAACCGCAATGAACACTGCATTCACGGGAAACGCTTCCGACCCGCCAGCGGGAACAGCCCATGTGCCATCTCCCCGCAGAAATGTGCTACTACTTGCCGTTCCAGACCCTAATTTATCGGCGGCCGCCATACCGCTTGAGGAACTCGGCATGACCACGCACAGTTGGTCGCCCACGACCACGGTCCGTGCTGATGATCCGTGCTGCGCCCGCGCGATGGTCAGGACATCGGTCACGACGGCAGTCACTTTGAGGATTTCCGAATTGGAAGTCGTGGGCTTCGCGCTCGTGGGCCATACGAGGAGATAGAACGGTGCTGTTGTTGGTAGAGTTGCCCCGTCACCAGCGGTGACCGTAAGTGAGACTCCGCTTACTGCCGGAACCGGAGCCGTGGCAACCAGGCTGTACTGCAAGCCGAAGGTGGCTTCCATTACGATTCCAACCCAAGACTGCGTAGGTTATCAACGACAATCTTCAGCTTTCGCGCAAGTTGATAGATATCGTTGCGGATCGCTGCCGCATCAGTCGCGTACACCGTCAAACTGCTATAGTCGGCTATGGTATCCGTGGTGCCTCCCACCGTGACATTGTTCGTCAACGTCGCGCCATCGGTGGGTTGCACGATGGGTGTCGCGTTGTAGAAGCCGAGCTTCTGCGTCGTCGCGGTCCCGATCTTCATGCCGGTGGTCGTGCCCGTGATGAGATTCAGCGCATCCGCCAGGGTGAGCCCATTCTCATCAATGGTTAGACGCGTGGTGGACGTGGTGGTACCAATGGTCGATGTATTTAAAGTGAAAGAAGTGCCCTGAGCCGTTGCCGTATGGTCTTCCGTCGCAAGGAACCGGAAGTTGGCATTGTTCCCAGAGTTCCACGAGGCGTTAGTCACATCATCGGCGGCGTTGGACCCACGCGCATTAATGGCGCACAGGGCATCATTGGCCTTGGTCCGCAGCGGAGCAGCGACCGTGCCTCTGGACTTACGTGCGATGAATCCTGCCGCGTTGGCGTTGGCCGAGTATTCATCCATGACGATAATATTCGTCACAGTTTGGACAAGGTGGAGTGGAAACGCCGGGGCCGCGGTACCAATCCCTAGCTGATTGGTGCTGTCATTCCAAAACAAATTCGCGTTATCTTGTGCCAGCACCCCATTAGTGCCCACAACTAACACGGATCCCGACGTCGCCGCCCCAATCCCGATCCCGATGACGAGTGCCGGGGAGAGTGGCATTAGTTCAGCCCCTCCAAGACACGGGCAAACCCTACGCCGGTGGAGTCCCACACTCCGTCAATCTGGCCCGTATAGGCCGGCTGTGGCATTTCAAAGAGCTGTTGAGGCAACACTTTCACATCAAAATCCGCTGTACTGGCCGTCACGCCATATTTCATAAACAATGAGGCACTTTGCGTGGGGTTATTAAAACAACTCCACGCCCGCCGGTTGGTACTTGCGGCTTGCAGGGTGACATTCGTAGACGATTGCGTCACACTGGACCGACTCGTCGTACTCCACGGTCGCTCGAGCGTTTGGGCATTCAGCTCGGAATAGGTGCTTTGTAGCACCCGCAGTGATCCCGTCGAGATGGTGATGATCGTGGACCCAGAGCCGCCCCCAGCTTGGACTTCCGCCACCCAACTGAGCGTCGTGGAATCCCAGACATACCCCCGAGCCTGATCCACGAGTCCGACGCGACTGTAGGCCATGGCGTCACACCACCGCGCGGGTTTGATCTTTCAATCGCTGAATCGCGGCGCGCAATCCCAGCGCCACGATTTCACGCACATTCCCTTCACCAAAGGACCCGTCCACACGGTGCCGGATCTGCACACGTAGGAGGAGATCCGCCGCCAAAACCTCCTGTAACCCATCGCGAATGGCCTGCTGCACGTGCGCCTCGGTCCGCAGCACCCCAATGCCCCGAGACGTAATGGCGTTGGTGCACTGGTCGATCGCCGTCGTCAAGCCCGCGCGCAGGGCGGCCGTGCAGGCCGCCTCCACCTCGACGGCACCCAGGCTCAGGATGCTCTCGGCACAGGATTGCACCAGATCGGTCTCTAAGGCCCCTCCCCCTGGCAACTGGATGACGCGGCCCTCAAGATCGACGATCTGGAGGAGCAGGACAGGCGCACCCATGCGACTTAGCCCACGCCAAGAAACATCAGGTTATAGGTGCCCGTGCTGGCGGTTTTGAGAATGGGCCGCACATAGGGCCCGATGGGACCCGTCACGCGGATCCCCAAGCGCGTGGAGGTGGCGGTGGAAATCGACGTGGACACTTCATCGAGCCAGGGCCCACTGGATTCTAGGGCGGACTGCAGGGCAAACGAATTCGTCGTCGCCAGCGTGCTGAAATCGCAGTACAAGACACTGTAACTGGGGGGCAGCGGCAGCCGTAACGCCGCCAAGCCCCCAGAGCTGCCCGTTGACGTCCATCCCTGTTGCGCAATTAAGTCCATGACAGCACTCCACGACGATCTAGAATCTGAACTGCCACAGGTACGCGCTCTGGGTCGATCCGCTGATTGAGGACTCCCCGATCTTGCTCATCTGAAGCACCAACTCATCGGTAGTGGAGCACCGTGGATGGAGCGTGACCCCAATCACGGTCGAATTTACCTGCACACGAGGCGATACGAACAGAAGGCTGTTCGTCGTAAGCCCAGCGACCGTAATGGTGCTCTCTGCGGCTGTGGATCCGCTAGACATCGCCGGCACCGTCCACTCCACCAAATAGCGCTGGCCCATGGAAATGCCGGTCGTGCTACCTGAACTGCCAGCCCCCCCAATGCGCACCGTTGCGGACGACTGGCCGAGATTCAGCAGGCCAGCGCCCTTGGCTTCGAGCGTGAGCGTGATGGAGGTGTCATCACCAATTGGGCGCACGGTGCCCCCCGTGCTCCCCCCTGTTAACTGCACGCCGTGGGAACTGCCGACATTCGAGACCACGTCCCCTTGGTAATGAACGTAGCCGACGGTATTGGTGCTGCGAAATTCCATGATCGATACTCCAGGTCACGACGCGGGGGCGGGCCCTGGAGGCTCACCCCGCTCTGCCATCGGGGCACCCCCGCGTCTGATATGCAGAGCGCAATAGCTAGGCGCCAGCCGTGCCGAAGCTCTGCTGCCAGCGCGTCACGCCCCACGACTGCCGGAACCGGACTGGATAGAGCCGATTCCGTGTGCGCGGGTCTGTCATCGCCGGCTCCATCGACATGGGCGTCCTCGTATAAGAACAGAAGCCATGCGACTTGTTCCCCGCGAGCAGGAACCAGGCATCTGGATCTGTCAGATAGACGTTTTTGATGACCGTAATATTCCGCAACGTGCGGATTGTGTTCAGGTCGTTGTCGCCAATGCCCGGTTGCAGGGTCGAACTCACGATTTTCGCGGCCGTGAATTCGAGTTCTGGCGGGACATAGAGCACCAAGTTTTCGACGGGTTGCATCACCTGCCCCGCCTCGAACTTGGTTTCCCGTTGCCAGTCCACCAGCGCCTGTTGGAGTGAGGTCCATGAGAGATCGGCGGCCGTGGCAAGCTGGTTCCGGGCGGTCGTCCCGCTCTTTAAGGGATGGGCGGAGTTGAACACGGAGACGCCGTCGGGGCTCTGTTCGGACGTGAAGCCGGTGTTGAACGGAATCGCCGCCCGTTTCTCCTGCACGACGCGCGCGGAGAACATGAACCATTTGGCGTGATCCGACAGGACATCGTACCGGTCATCTTCCAGTGCCGTCTGTGTGACTTCGAACATCATCCCGAATTCCGTGTGCAGGAATTCCTTGGTGTATCCCACCTGAATGACATCCGAGGCGTAGGGCTGCCCTTCCGGCTTCTCCGGGATATCCCCAACGCCCGTTACGCTGGTCACTAACTCCGAGCGTTTGTTGGAGTTCTTGATGTTGTAAACTCGTCGCCAGATTGGGTTCTGCTCTTTCCATTCCTTGCCGAGCAGGACAGTGACCGTGCGATCGATGTTGTCGTGAAGTTCAGGGAAGGTGCTGCGTGTTTGGGCCATTTAATTCATCTCCTCGTTAGGTGAAGGGTCCGCCGACACGGACGGATCGGTTGACCATCGTGGAGAGAAACTTCCCATACACATAGCCGCCCGTCGTTCCGATCTGATCGGACGGGACATCCGTCACGACAAAGGACAGGTCTGCCGCCGTGGACAGATTGGTGGATGAGAGGAACCAGACGCCATGTCCGCCACGTTGCCCGACCGCGCTACGCACACATTCGATCGGATACGTATTGCCGATCATCGAGGAGGCTGGAGGCGTGGGGGCTGCGCCGACGGAGGAGATATTGATCGCAAATTCCGTCAAGCCATCGGCCAGGGCGACGGGAATCTGCCGACGGCCATCGGAGAGCACGGTACTCGCCAACAGGCCAGTGGTCGATCCATCACTCGTGGACGCTGCGAGTGCCACGCCGAGCAGTGAGGTGATGCCGTTCTGGAGGAGATTCGCTGCGGCACCCTGACTGGAGGGCGCGATGAGAATCCGCGCGGATGTGGTGACGACCGTGTCGAAGCACACAATATCGCCCACCTGAATGGTTTTCGAGGAGGCAGACGTGCTCTCCTCAAACCAGCGAATCGCGTACGACCCATGCGGGGCCCGTACGGGTCGCATGTGGGTATTGGAGGAACCGTCGGTTTGGGCCATGAAGCCACTACCCTTGCTGCACCTCATGGCGCAGCAATATTCGGGTTGTGGTTCGAGGGGTGAACGTGCCGATCAGACAGTCTCGAACCGATCTGCTGTCAGACCCGACACGCCCGATATGGTATGGCGGCGGCGACCCGCCCGCGCGATCAGCAGTCGCGCGATCTGAGATGACGCCCGGTTAGCGTGCGGCGACCACGCTCGGAGGCGCGACAGGCCCCGAATCCTGAGACGTCCGTGACGAGGACGAGTCGGCGACCAATCGAGTCGCAGTGGAAAGAACCCGAGGACGAGCGTAGCATGCCGATTGCGTGGAGGAGGTATCGAGCATACCAAATAGCCGGGACAGGGCCCGACGCACCAACGGACTCGCCTCTTCGCCCCGTTGGTGCGCTACGTGGTAAATGCTGTCCAGAGTCTTCACAGAGACCCGCACCGTGAACACCTGTAGCTTCGCCTCGTCGTGCAGACGCGGTCGTGGCATGCCTGGACCTCTCGCTAGTCCTCCAGGTTGACACGTTCCCGAGAATCCTTGACGGTCACGTGCTCCAGATGCCGCTCGAGAAACTCGGCCCCAAGACCGCCACCCGGTTCTTGCTCAGCGGCGGCGATAATGGTGCGTTTGACGGCCTGCTGGCCGAATGTCTGGGCACGATTAGCATCATCCTTGGCATGCTGGATCGCCGCGTAATCCGCCCGTTCCATCTTCATGAGCACTTCCGCGCCGTGTTGTCCGCGCACAAGGCGGCCATCCTGCTCTCTCAGTCCAACATCTCCCGCTTTCACAGCTAAATCGTCCGGGGTCGCAAAGATCCAGCCTTTATCGGCTTGGAGTTCGTACAGATGATTCTCGCTGATCTGGCTGTTGATGATGCGGATCGTCCAGCGGTCCGGTTCCTTCAGCGGAATGGGCCGGGAGGCAGCAGTAAAAATGCTCCCGGACTTGAGTCGCCGCTCGACGATGGAAATGACATGTTTCGGTGTGATTGAAGCGGCCTTCACCTGCTCAACGCCGGTCTGCGGCACATGCGGTGCCTCCGCGAGTCGCTCAACGCCGGTCATTTTCTTTGGTCGTCCCATGTGTTTCAATCTCCCAGGACGTTCACAGCGTCCGGCTGAAAGTCTTTCGCGCGTTTCGTCCATTCGGCTTCGCTCAAGCCGGCGTTCTGGGCCATCCGTCGCTCAAGAGGTGTTATTTGATACGCACCGTGCCCCCCACCAGCCGGCTCCGTCATCAACGGGTCCTGCGTTGGGGCGGACGGGGGCTGTTTGCCAGTCACCACCCCCTGTCCGATAGCAACCAGCAAAAGCGCGCTGGCGTTTTGCGGATTGGCTGCATATTCAGGATTTTCGTCCATCGCGTACGCCCAAATATCTGCCAAGATTTTCGGATCAGCGAGCGGCCGGCCATCCGGGCCTTTCTGACTCGCGGCCCATACGTAGGTTTGAGTGGCCGCTTGTTTGGCGGAACTCTTGGCGTATGGCTGGACGACTTTCTTGGCGGTTTCTTCCGCCACCGTCGCCATTTCTTTGCGGCGGTCTGCAATGATGCGCTTGGCGCGGGGCAGATCCAGGCCGTTCGCGGTATACAGCTCGTACTGGCGTGCGGTCCGTTCCGCTTCCTCGTCCGTCACGGACTTGATCTCGTCCGGCTCGTCCACCTTCATCAACTCCGGGCGTTGCTGAAGTTTCTGCACGAACGGCTGAATGGCGGCGAGATCCGCCTTGAGCCGTGCGTTCTCTTCCGCGTGCGCCTTTGCGGCCTCGAGCTCCGGTTTGAATCGCTCTTCGGTTTTCGCTGCCACACGCTTGCGCTCCGCGACCAAGACATCGACGCCGACGACTCGGCGCTTATCGCCAGGCTTCACTTCGACTTCGACGACGCCCTCCGGTTCAGGATCCTCCTGGCCGGCGGGTTTTTCTTCATCACTCACGCGACACGCTCCATTCCATTCGTGCGGGGGAGGTATGGCACCAGACTCTAGCGCCCTCTTGATCCCTTCGTCACTGAGAATCATCGGTCAGGCTTGAGCTAATTGCCTATTATCAACCCAAGTTCGTAGACCGCCGACTGCTGGTTGACCAGATAATTCCACAAGACTCCGATCTGCTTGTTGGTCAATAACATAAACGACGACTGAGCCTCGCACTTCCGCATCCTGACGTAGCGGTTCCTGTAGCCTCACGCTTGCCGGATTTACGTACACCGACGACCCGTTAACGATCACATAAAGTTCGTTGTCAAACAGGCCAGGCAAGACCATACAGTGAACGTAGACAGGGCTGACGCTCATCGAAATCCCTCATAGCGAAACTTAAGCGAAACTAGCGACCTATCACGTTTTCTACGCGAGCGGCCAACCGAATTGCCGCGCGAGTTCTCTGGTCCGAGCAACGTCGTAGCGATTGATGGGATCGTCAGAAAGAAACACGGCCTCGTAGGGGAGGGGCTGTCCGTCGCTGGCCACTTCCCACGCTTTCCCGTGCGACAGGTTACTTACACCCTTGGCGGTTTTCCCCCAGAGCGCGTCGATCACATCGTCCACGACGGCAATGTCAGCGGCCGAAAATACGTCCAGGTTGGCCGCGCGAAGTGGCACAATCTTCTTCTGAATATACCCGCCACGACCAACCACTTCGGCTAAGGCAATATCGCCATCAGCCTCCATCTCATTTCTGACGGGCACGAGGCGTCGTGGGGCTGGACCGTTCCCGAGGCGCATGTACTCGACGCCTGTGATCGGCTTACCGCGCTGTGCGTAGGCCAGAAAATCTGACCACCATAAAATCTTGTTCAGTTTAGTTGCACCGAACTTCGGATCGTCTTGGCACTCGGCAGCCACGTACAGGATCAGCTCTCGCAGACGATCCTCACCTGCGCCATCGGTGAACCTAAAAGTTGGGGTACGCTGCATAGCAGATTCCTCTTGCCGGAAGGGCCGAGCGCGAAGTCCGCCAAGAAGGCCCCACGTAAAAACCGTTAGCTGGTTTCCCCGTCTTCGAAGGACTCGACCAGAAAATCGATCTGCTGCTTGAGCCGCTGCAGGTCGCCCTTCGTGACATCTTTCCCAACGATTCGCAGCTCCGCGCGCACGCCACGTGGTACCGAGAGCACCCATGACAGCAGCGGAATGGCGGTATTGGTGGATTCCGATTTGGCCGGAGTCTGATCCATTGAGCGGTCCTCGGATCCGGCAGTGTTAATCTCATCATCGCTGCCGTTCGTGGATGCATCATAGCCTGAGGCTGTCACGTTTACAAATTGTAGCGTGTTCCGAAAGGCGCGCGCCGCGATGCGGGCACCACGCTGGAAGAGAAACGAAAAACTCAACCCGCGTAGCTGACGTGCCGGTCCCAACCACCGTGCCCACAGGATCTGGAGTCGCCTGCTTCTGAATAACCTTGATCTCGAACGTTGAAGGTGTCATTGAAGTCTCCGCCAGCTTGTCAATTCAACACTGATACCGTCTCTGGGTGATCACCCTAATCAAACTGGACCACTACCCGTTTCCGGTTCCACTACGGCAAGGACTTCCTTCTCTTCCATCAGAATGTAGCGGTCATCATCCAAGGTGATGTCCTGCCCCGCATCGTGCGAGAACAACACATCCGCGCCAATAGATACGGCGGGTTCTCGCCGCACGAGATCGCGGAGGAGATGCGCCGCATCGCTGAGGGTGCTGTCGGCCTGTTCGACCGCCAGCCAATCCACGCGTTTCGCGAGATCGAGTGATTCCTCATAGAGGGGATGACGTGGCGTCCCGACGGCCATGACCGTCCCGCGACAGATCGAGTCAGCCTCGTCTGAACCTGTCACTGCCGCTGCTAGGGATCTGGCGACGTAGAGTCCGCTCTCCTGTTGGGCTGGGGCATTGTCGAGTACATCGGGTTTCACGAGAACCCGATCGCCTAACACCCTCAGAGGGAGACTCATAGTCCCCCCCGGCGGCTCATGGAGCCAGGCATTGGTGTGTCACTACGCTTCAATTGCCCGAGTTTTTCTTCTGGCCAGGCCATGAGTTGTTCAATGGCTTTACGAGCCGAGACAATCTGGCGGGCCTGACTGGCCGCCGCGCCATCCTCAAGGAGATTCAACGCTTTCTCCAGTTCTGCCAAATATCGCGTCCCAGAAGGTCCCCATTCCTGCGCAACATGATCCCGCCAGAGCTTCCAAAACGGATGCTCCAAGCCTGATTCGATGATGCTAATGGTTTCAACGCTCATGCGGAGGCTCATACGGCCTGTGGGCCGATCGGCTGCGGTGTGGGTGATGGGGGCGGAGCCCCCCCAGCGCCAGGGAGAGGAGGAGGCATCCCGTCCTGGCCTGAGGCCCCGCCCGCCATCATCTGGGCCATCTGCATCTGTTGCTGAACACGCTGGATGGCCTGCATCGCTTCGGAGCCGAGAAAGGCTTGTTTATCCTCAATGCCATGCAACCGCACGCTTTGTTCAATCATCGCCTTGGCTGCTTGGGGGGTTTGGAGCACGGCCGCGACCATGGGATTGATCTGCGAGAAGTTGGCCAGCGCCTGCAGGAATTGATTGAAGTCGGACCGCTTCCTCGCGAGATCGGCATCTTCGACTGACCCCCGCGGTTTGAAGCGAAAGGCGCCTTCCAACATCGCCGCAGTCAGTTTCTTGTTCGGGAGATAATCCAGGACATTCACCCCACGCGTCTCGAGCCCCTGCAGCACCGACGGCGGAAGAGCCATGCCCTCCGTCCCCATTTCTGCCAACGCCCGCTTCCAGAACAAATGCCGGACCTGTGCGATTTCTTCCAGCGTCTCTTGGAGGTTCTTAACCGCTTCGGTGGAGCGTCCCTGGGACTGCTTGGTGATCTCCTGCACCTCACCCAACGTTCGTCTGTCTTCCGGTGTCACCCCAGCAGAAACATCATTGATGCCAGAGAGGCGTTCACCCGCCCGTTCGGTGTCTCGGATACGTTCAATGGCTGGCGCCGTGACATCTGGCAAGACCATCGGCTCGATTTCCCGCATGTCCCGGCAGGGAATAACGGATTTTGGCCCGATGGGGTCCGTCTCTGGATTCCACAAGGCACCCTGTAAACGCTTGATCGGCATCTGGAGTTGCATGGCCGCCCGATCCGCCAGCATATTCCGCCACGCCGTGTGTTCTTCGATGACGGTGATCAGTTTATGACCGACATACGAATACCCATCGGTGGAATTCGGCCGCGGGAAGGGGACGAGCGAGAAGAAGCGCGGTTTGCCCAGATCATCATGCTGGAGACGCAGCAGCAACCGCTTGTCTTTGTGGATGGTCGCGACATACCACCGCAAGCCTTTCCCGTCGAGATCGCGCAAAATCAAGAGTTCCCATAGTTCCTTCTCGACTTGCCATGTGCCGTCCTTACTGGCGATCGCAAGCGGTTCACCAGCGAGCGATGTCGCGCTGGCGCGCTCGTCATCGCTCCCGAGATCCTCGACGGCCTGTGTGCCGTACAGCCCAGCCCGCGCGCGTTCCTGGAGCTGATCGAGCCGACGATAGAATCGTTTGGCGAACCCCCACACTTCGGAACGATCTTGGGCATGCCCTGGCAGCTCAAGGAAGTCGCGATAGGGAATGGTGCGAAGTCGCGGCCCACGACAGACCGTCTCGTACGCGTCGATAGATATTTCTGCCGTCGGCGTCATCTCATCGGTGACCTCGACATAATTCCCCATCGGATCACGGTCAAGAACGGGCTTGAGTTTCTCATCGATCAGCGCCGCCCCATCCGGACCCAGCGTCAGCTTGGCTTTAATCACCTTCCGCACGGGACGTTTGATGGTGTCTTCGTAGACTTCGATGACGCCGCGCGACTCGATGAGGGCCAAGTGGACGGCGCGGCTCAGCACTTGCTGAAAGCCTTCCACTTCGAGCTGCCACGAATGAAACTCCTCGACGAAGGGGGCCTTCTGTTCCGCCTCTCCATACCCTTCCACCACGAAGACCGGATCCAGCATGATCGTGCGCACGATCTGCGACCGGAGCACATCCACATATTGCGTGCCGAGATAGGACGTCAGATCGGCGGCATCTGCCCAAGGCGTGTTGGTGCCGAGACGGGTACGGCCTTGTTCGTAGATCGTGTGCCAGTATTCGATCTCGGCATCGGACGCGATGCGGGCGGAGAGCGCGTCATCCAACGCGCGACAGAGCTCCAACGTCAGGTCTTCCCGCTGGTCTGGCTTCAGGTTGACTTCGTAGGGCGTGCGCGCGCGTTTCGCCATTAGGGGATGACGATCTGAGGAGGGTCAGGATTCGTCGCGTGCTGGGCGTGATAAAGTTTGTCGGCCAGCTCCATCAGTACCGCTTCGCACTGCCCAAACAGCAGCTTGTTCGCGTTCGCGGTGGACATCTTGCCGCGTGCGTCTCTGATCTTGGTGATCAGTTCACCGAGTGTGATCGTCATTACCAGAACTCCACGGATGCGGGCTGTCGGCCGTACCAAGTCCCGTCATGCGCACCTGGTGGGCAGCCAGTCGTGGCAGGTGAGCTTCGATCCCCTCCACACCGTTGTGGTTGTGTGGGTGGCTTTGGACCGCAGATCCAGCATTTCGCGGTGAACGGGCTATAGACCGCACCGCACTTTGGACAAATCCAGCCAGTCATCTTCCACCTTTACCCTTGCCCTTTCGTTTAGGTGTCCGCTTCGTCAGTTCAGGAAACGTGCCTGTTATCTGCATTAAGAATCCTATCTGCCGTTTCAGTGGCGTCCCATCAGCACGATATAAGAGAACTTTGGACGCTGAGTAGAGCAGCGGTGGCTGGTATGGCGCTTCATCATCAGCGCGTGCCATTACGCTTGCCATTCAGCCTACCCTTCAGCCTAAATCCCTTCGGCCTGTTCTTACGTTTCTTCGCAGGAGCTGACCAGCTTTCTTTTGCTGGCCCGTATCCCTCCTGACATTTATTGACTCGACTCATCAGCGTCCGTTCCGGCGGCCCCGCCATTTATCGATCCAGTCTTCCAGGAACAAGCCACTCAAGAGAAGGATCATGCCCCAGACGATTTCGCCCCAGAAACTCATCGCTTCGTGATAACCCTCAGCAGCATCACGGACGCCAAACACCGGCGACCAAGATCGCCTAGGCGTTGCATGAATCGCACGTCATCGTCGTGGTAACGCCACTTCACTCGTAACTGTTCGAGTTTACAGCGCTGCCATTCCGCATCTGGCTGACAGGCGATGCGATATGGTACCGACGCTGGCAACCGAACGCGGCGTTCATGTCGCTCTTCAACCTGCGGTGATGGTAACTGAACGATTTCACCCATCTAGTGATAGCCTCCGCGCCCGCCGATCTTCGTTGTGCGACGAGGATTCGCACGGCGCCAGTCATCGTAATCATTGGGCGCCTCTGGGATCTCTCGCTGAGCTCGCACCCGTACACTCGCCGCATGTCGCAGGGATTCTTCAATCGTCGGTTGGACGCCCCCGAAGTTATGTTCGAGGTATTCCAGACAATTCTGACCGTGCTCATACCAGCCGTCTTTCTTCGGCCGACGCATCGGCTTATGCCCGTCGGACGTGAGGTGAACGTCCCACACATACCCGGCTTCGCACCCGTCGGCAAGAAACGTGTGCGTGAGCGCAGCCGTGGCCGAGATGCGAAGCCAGCGCGAAGGATCCACCCCGAACGCTTCCCCCTTGGGTGAGCGGCGACGCATGTGCCC
>ERZ1292642.434-Hain-H14-01um-R1-434-length-24389-cov-8_pt2 | contig 16894 bp, 21 predicted proteins | sample MGYA00564403_ERZ1292642 | MGnify/ENA primary metagenome ERZ1292642 (study PRJEB36523, sample SAMEA6512643) | groundwater metagenome | collected 2019-01-09 | study: AquaDiva: Metagenomics assemblies of 32 groundwater samples | reverse complement strand
TTGGATATTTCTCAAATTAGTTTCGCAAACTATTGTCCGATACATCTGATACCCGTTAATCTTAAATTGTTTTGCTGTTGCATAAACTTTTTCTTCCAGTGTTAGATTGTCTATCACATCACCAGCTTTGGAATTTTCAACCACAAAGGTCTTTTCAAGACTCTTCGCCCAATTCCAAATCGTGTTTACTCCGATTAACGATAATCCATACATCCCGACTACTGTCATAAAGATTTTTACTAATCGCCTATCTTTATTAAACTGTCCTTTTCTATTCCTTAACTTCTTGGATAACTTCCACTTAGGAAGATGTCTTTTTCCGCAAACCTTGTAGGTATTGCACATTTTGTTTGCCCTTACGGGTAGTTAATTTATCAGACATTTCTTTTTCGCAACTCCATAAGTATTTCTCTCAAACTCTGATTAGAGGGATTGAGGGAAAGATAGAAGTCGAGCTCCTTTTTATCGGTCAGGCCTCTTATGTCATTTATGAGGGCTAAACGATAGTTACTCCATCTTGTCTCGGCTCCTTGTCGACCTAATTCTATAAATTTCTCCTTTATAATTTGTTCTTTATCCATTTATTTTTTATTTTACCTAAATCTACCTGTTTATGATGTGAAGAACATAACCAAATTATCTCAAGAGGTTTGCTATAATCTTGGTGGTGTGCTTGCACCTTATTTTCTCCACAAACGACACAAGGAAGTTTTGTCAATTTTCCTATATGGAGAGCGTACTCTACAATGACCTTTAACAACCGCCTACAAGATTAAGAATAGATGAGCTAATTAAGATTTATTTACTAGTAAACTAATGACCTTCTAAACTCTTTTTCTTTGAATTTTGGATTGTCTTTACTAAATTTATGGCACACCTTATCTACTAAATACCAAATTGTATCCACCTCTACATCATCAAATTTTCTAGCATCATCTAATTCACTTTTAATAAGTTTTGCTATCGCCTTATAGTGCTTGGTGGTAAAAAGGGGTTTTTTGCTAATCATTAGATTTTGCTCTTTCTATTACTTCCGCTAATACTTGATAATCACTTCCATTCTTATATGACCTTAAATAATAAAGCAATCTTTCTAATGATTCTATTTCTTCTTTGGTAATAAAGAGGGGTTTAGACATTGTGGATTCCTTCCCAGTTGCCCATTTCTGCGTTCTTTTTATGTTTGGGGCATAACTGATAAAATCTTCCGTAAAGTCCTTCTTTCTCGGTTGCTTCATTTTCACAATTTTCATGTTGACATAAAATGTCTTTTCTAAACTGTCCAATTTCTTCTTGTGGGATTTCCATTTTATTATCTGCCCTCTATTAGGATAAGTCATATTCAGAAGGTTCTGCTTATGACTTAATCTATACAGAGCTTATTAAGATTTCTTTGTGAGGACAAACTCCTTTTCTCTTAATCTTGTTTGCAGTTATTAAAGGTCATTGGGCCAAAATACAGTTGCTTTTTTCTCTTCTTTTTGCTATAATGTTTGTGAATTAAACAGAGCAAATTTTAGAAAGAGTGCTTGTCGGATATCTTAGCTTACCCTAAGTATATCATAACTACTATTAGGGTCAATAGCCCTACCTGTGGATAACTCAACTGAGCCATGCGTGAGTGAGACCATCTGACGACCGACTATTCAAGATCGGTGTGTAGGACCTCAACATCATAGGTGGCTTGGTTAAAAACAAAAACCGCCCAATGGACGGTCTTGCTCCAGCTAAAATCTAACTTATCAACTTTAAGAATTAAATGCAAAAGACTATAATGTATTTATGAAATACGGCGATAAAAGAATATTCAGCGATCCGAAAAAACTGGCAGAGATGCTGGCATTAAGAAATCAAGGCTGGTCATCAATCAGATTGGCGTTAAAATATAAATGCGACCACAGTTCAATACTTAATCAGATAAGTAAAAACAGTTCGCCTAGGGTAAGAAGAAATCTGTATGATTCCAAAAGACTTACAAATAAAGGTGTTCCGGCTCTGACTGCCGAGGATATTAAAAGCGGTATAGTTAAAATGAATCTAGGGAAAGATTACGCGGATTACTTAAAAGAAATAAGGAAGAAAAAAAGATTGATTCGGTTTATAAAATACCGGTAAATGTTGAGTTGTGAATTTTGATAACAGAGGGGTCAAAATAACCCTTTATTCTAGGGTCATTTATATCCATAGAGCGAACACTTTTTTGTCCGGCTATAAAATTATATTCCTCAAAAGTAATATGACTGTCAGAGAAGTTAATAATATAAGCGGCGTGGCCAAATCCCTCAAAAGTTAAAATCCAAGCCCCGACTTTGGGGATTTTTAGATTCGGCTTTATATCCCAAGCGTTGCCAACCGGAACACTTTGGGGGATTTTTGATAAATATTTAATATAAGAAATACAGGAATAAGGATTAAAACCAAGATTGATTTTATTTTTTATTACAAGTTTAGGTAATTTTGGAGTTTCTATGACTACTGCCAGGGGAGGAGTTTCAGCTTTAACTTCTTCAACAATAGGAGCAGGGGATTTTAACGGCTCAAAGCTAAAACCAACGGGCAAGTCGGCTTGCGGGGATAATAATAAAGGAAATAAGGGCAGATATTGTAATAGATTAAGCATATTTGCCGATTTCGCATCGGAAAACCCTGACCAATCTTAAAGAATCCAGTAATTAAATTATCCCACTTTGAAGGGGGGTTTGCAAAAGAGTTATAAACAGGTGAGCCGTAAAGGAATCGAACCTTTAACTCCGCGCAGTTAATCCGGCAACTGCGGGGCGTGATACCATTTCACCAACGGCTCATATATAATTATTCAGTCGGATTTTGGGGTTTAATTAGTTTAAGATAAACAGCGAATTTTCTGATAAGACCCATTACAACCATAACAGAAGAAACTAATGCTCCTGCCGTAACAATAACATCTCCTATTGAATCAACTGCGTCATAAAGGGTTTTTTCGTCTAAACTCTCATTTCCAGAAAGTTTAAAGATTATGGCAATAGCCGGAATTAAACCAACAGCGATACCCTTAAAAGTCATTGAAAGCTTGCTGGCATCAACTGACGACCCTAGAATTTTTGGATATTTTTTATTCATGTTAAGTAATCTATAGGCCTATTATTTAAGAATAAACGAGTTTTTGGGCCGCAAAATTCGCCTTTCCACCAAAAGTCTTCCCAAAAAGAAACTATCCCGTATTTTTTTTGAAAAGCTCTTAACCCTTGTGCTACCTCATTTCCGTAATGAGGACTTGGAGGATTAAAGTTTGTGCTGGGCCAGCAGTTGTCTTCAATTAAAATTTCAGCCAGCTTAACAACATCATTATCATAATTTCCGAATTTTAAATTCTTTGTGAAAATGAAATTAGATTTTTTTTTACCGTCTGCGGAGATAATAGGGGAGATAACACCTTTATAAGCAAAATCAATTTTGTAAGTTTTTCCCAATTTTTTAATATGGGGCGGATAACTGTCAAACAGATATTTAACTGAATCTATTCGAGTTAATAAAACCGCGTGATTTGCTGGAAGTCCGCAATAAGTAATGGTTTGTTCAGTTTCCCATGGCTGGCAAGTTGCTACTCCGCATTGAACTGGCGCTTGTTCAAGGGCTTTCTTTAGAGAGTTGTCGTCTGTTCCAACCCGCTCATATTGGACATAAAATCTTTTAAGAAACTCCAAGCCGAGTTCGTATGCCTCTTTGGGGAAATCATTTTTGTCGTAGTATTGATTCTCTGTCCAATTTTCATTAGAGGGAATTATCCCCTGGGGGACTAAACCGAATTTTCTGGCCGCGTCCCAAACGGCGTGAAGATAATTTCCCACTCCTGGCTTGGTATTTGAGAGAACCACAAGCCACCTGTCGCTGAAATTTATGTTTCCACCCTCATCAAAGTATCCATTATCTTTTAACCATTGAATATCCTCGGATCGCAGAAGATTGCTTTTTAACAAGAACTTAAATTGGGTTTCAATGGAGTTAAGACAAGAGAAAGACGCGCAACCGAAAGAATCAAAATTTCTGAATCTTTGTCTTTCCTCTGTCGGAAGAAATCCCCGCCAATCCGCCAAAGTATTGCGCTTCTCAAAAACAATGCCCGAAACCGACCCCGCCACCCATTCAAGGGGATTTTCGGGAGGCGGTAATATGCCTAAATTTTTTGTCGGGTCAAAATTCATATTACTGATAACATAATGAGACGATATAACTGTTCCTTAAATCTGTGCTAACAGACCCCCAAGTTCCAAAAGCGGTGCTTAAACTCCAAGCGATACCATTATCAAACTTCATTGGGACAGCAAACTTCTCTTCAATTACTTTTGGACTGGCACTGGCTGTCGTAGTATCCAAAGGCATGGCATATTCTACGGTGGCTCCAGTTGTGGGAACAGTCGCTAGGTCGTGGATTCTGAAATATCTCAAGGCGGTAGAAGTTGAAACTACCCTATAAGAATAAAGTGTTCCACCAGAACTTTTAACGTTGTCCTTAACGCTTCTGCTGGCTATCTGGCCATAGAACTCACATCTATCAGGCAAATTAACCCCAAGAGGTTTCTCCCCATTATTCAATGAGGGAGAATCAGCAGTATTATTAAAAACAATAAATATGAAAATAAGAGTGCTGATACTATATAGAACAAGCGGTAAGACAATTCCTTTATCTCGTATTTTATCTAGTAATTTAACCATAATTTTATTATACAACAATTTATTTATCTTGACCACAGAAGTTGTCAACTAAATAAGTTATTGTTTGTTATACCCATTTTGTAGTCGTCCGATGTTCTATTTTCTGTTTCGTTATTTTCCATCTTTTCCCCAAATTCCGTCCAGGTAATCCCAACCAAAGACCTTTATTATGTGAAATGCCTGGTAAAAATTGGCCTCTTAAATTTCTTGTATTATTTGGTATATCCATTTCCTATTTTCCCCTTAATATATGCCACCTCCTCGGCGAGTTTATTCATTCTTTCGTCAGTGGCAATCCGCCATCCTTTTAAACTTTCCAAATCGCAAAAGTGATTGGTTTCGGCATTGCTTCTAAATGCTTCTAATTTATCAATCCGGCTATTATTCGGCTGTCTGGTTATCCAGGAAGTTAATGCCTCAAGCAGTCCGGCTTTATACAGAAAAAACATTGAGATTACAAAAGCGACAGGTATAGTCATCTGCGGAATTAAATCTATAATTTGTTGAAATTCTAATGTTTCCATATTCATTTAGTGGGGTGTTTTTGTTAAGGCTGAACACCCTCTGAAACAGCCAGCTATTATTTAAACCAACTCATTAAATAATCAATTAATCTTACAAACCAACTCGCTTGTGGTGAGCTTGCCGAATCCATTTCAGGAGCATCATCGCTTGGGAATGGCGGGCCTCCAAGTGGTTTGCCTTCCAGTTTTGCCAATCTCATCTCTAAATCAGCAACTTTTTTCTCAAGTTTCATGATTTTGGCATTTAAATCTTGGTCTGACTTAACTAATAAAGCAGTCAAAAGTTCAAACTCTATTCCTCGTGGTGTTTTGCCATCTGGCTCAAAGAACACAAGTCTAGGTTCTATTTCTAAAACATCTTCGGCAATCAGTCCTAAATGGATTGTATTTTTAGTGTCATTCAAATAAGAAAAAGTAGTGGGCTTTAACTTGAGAACCTCTTTTAATCCTGTGTCTAACGGCTTTATGTTTTTCTTGAATCTTTTAGAGGACACAATGCAAGTTGAAGCTGCTGCGTCAGTAAGTTCATTGGTGTTAGCATCAAGGCATAAATCAGTATCTCCTGCCGCGCCTGCTTTAATTCCTGCCATAATCACAAACGAGTCAAATGCTGCTGTAGCATTTACCTCCAAATCCCCGGAAACGATTACATCATTTGTGGTATTAATATAATTAGCATGAGAAGTAGCTGCTGTGCCAAAACGATTATAAGCTGCTGAAGTGGGTCCCCCCGCCTGGAGTATATTGCTGGTAAGAAGATAGGAGGCGGAGGCAGTACCCTGAATTTCAGAATTAGTGACGAATAGCTTTCTCCATATTAAAGAAGTTGTCCCCAAATCTCTGCCATTATTCGTTTGCGGACGAAAAGCCGTCGCATCAAAAGCTATGACATTGCCTCCAGCTACTAGTCCGACTGAATCAGCGCTTACTCTAATGAGTCCTGTGTTGGTATCGTTACCAAAACTATATGCCGGTACATTTATTCCTTTCTCATTGGCGTAGAAAGTGGTCGCTGACGCGTATGTGCCAACTTCAAATGCTCCTGATACCGAGGCGTTACCAGTTACATCAAGTTTTGTGGCTGGAGTAACTTTTCCTATCCCCACATTGCCATTTACCGATAATTCATCAGTGCCAGTAATATGAAATCTGCTATTGATGTATTGAAGCGTTCCTGCTTCAGGATTAGTAAGCAAAGCGGTTGAAGGCAAAAGCTTAAACTGTGAACTACTTGCAGTCGTTCCGCCTATTCCGCCTGCAATGGTGAGAAATGCTGAAGGACTTGCAGTTCTTATACCTAGTTCTCCTCTGTATCTTTCAGATTCCGGCCCAGATGGAAATGACGGAGAAGCAATCAAAAATACTTCAGCATCTTTAATTTGATTATTAGGGTCAGTATCGGCGGCATCATAATATCCAAATAGCCAAGGATGATAGTCTGCGGTTCCTGTCTTTTGAATTAACTGACCATAAAGAACATCACCATTTGTGTAGTATCCATTATTGAATATGTCCATAAACTCTGAACCTGGTGTCAATGTTCTTCTAAGCGTAATCGTAGATTCTGCGTTAGTTTTAGCAGTATCAGCTTGGTCAATAATAAAGATAGAAGCGGAGGCCGTTGTATTTGTGTAGTTTAAATATGCCGCTGTTGCACTGTCTTTGGAAAGTTTATGTGGGGCAGTTGCGGTTCCTGAACCTCCAAAAAACAAAGAACCAAATCCATCAAAGTATGTTCTTGCATTAGCTTCTCCTTTTCTCCATCCTTCAAAAAATAAATCTGCGCCATTAACACGATTTGATCTAAAAGCATTAGATGTTGAAACTAATCCATTCACTTCAAAATTAGTTGTAACGGAAGCGCCACCAGAAAATATATTTAATCCAGTCCAAGTATTTGAAGTTGAGCGAGAAGCGGGACCATTCGTATAATCAAGTTTAACAATTACATCAGTCGTTCCCGATGCTGTTATGTTAAATGCTCCGTCATTGAAAGACAGTGATGCTACAGATATATCTTGAAATGTTGTTGTAGTGGCGCTGTTTTCTCTGACTTCAAATGTACCTGAACCGCCGCCGCCAGTTGCGTCAGCGGCCCAACTTAAAGTTTGAAAAGGACTGCCTCCATTAGTTGAAAGAATTTGTCCGCTAGAACCAGCACTAGAGGGAAAGCGGTAGTTTTGAGCATTAAAGTTTATCCACTGATTGCCGACATCCACTCCAAACTCTGTTCCGGCCGAAGAAGAAGCCGTGCCTGTTCCAATATGAAAATCCCTGGCTGTGTTGGTAATGGTAAGCGAGGCAGATGATAATCTAAAGAAATTTGGGCCGACAAGGGCATCGCCAAGGGACTGTTCCTCGTTTTGGTTGATGACAATCGGTTCTGTGTCAAATTTATAAAAAAATAAAGCCCAGACCGAAACAGAAGCGAACAATGCTCCCACCAGCATCCTCTTGACATTTATTTTGGTTATGATATTATTCATTTTAATGATTGTATTATTCAAGTCATTCTTACTTACAATTTTTGCTACTATTTCGTCTTGGTTTCCGTCTCAACCGCCTGTAGTCCTGCCTGGCTTCACCCCAGTTCCTATTATCGTTGAAAAGCCCTCAAATACGCCCTTATCGCCTATTTCGGCTCCTACCCCCACTCCTACTCCTAAACCTCGTCCTAAGCCCGTTTTAAGCCCCGTAGCGACTGTTTTACCAGTTCCCACCCCTGAACCAAAGATTGTCTACATTTATCTGACTCCCACCCCGACACCATTTCCTCAACCTACATCTTATGTTCCCACCCCCATGCCATTGCCACCGACCCCGTCTCCGACACCCTTGCCACCCACGCCAGTTCCGACACCGGCTCCGATTGTTCTAAAGACCAAAGAATTTCTTAATGGAGTAGATTACTTTACTATTCCGACTCGCACGAATCAGATAACATCCATTACCCTTGAGGTTTACGAACGACACCTGACTTTTCCTAATGGTGTCCAAACCGAGGAATTTCCGCCTACCAAACTTGAACTGGATAATTTAAGAATTTATATCAGTATGCCAGGATATGACCCAGACCCTAAATTTATAGATGAAAATGGAGCACCTCGTGTAATGGGAGGCGATAACTTCCGTGATTTGTTGATTACTTCTAACCCGATGACTATACCAATAACCAACACGTTCTGGCCCAAAACCAGGATAAGTTCGGGCATAAGTCGTTATGATACTCTTGGAAACCAAGTATTATACGAACCTCAAATTACTTTTAAGATTCTCTCTGCTGACGGGGCTATAATTGAAAGGAACTAATGCTACTTATTGCGATATTCGGGATAATAACATGATTATACTTTTTACATTTCTGTTCATAATTTCGTTGATTTGGTTAATCGCAAGTCCACTTACTTTTATAGCATTCTGTTTATTTTTGTGGATTGTTACTGTTGTTTGGGCTGGCATATCAAGTTAAGTTATTTTAGTAATTCTCCTAATAATTTTTCTAATGCTTTTTGTCTAACTGCGACAGATTCTCCTGCAACATTTCTTGCTTGACTTATCGCAAAATCAAACAAACCAGTAGCTTTCTCTACTCCTGACTTTACACCACTTTGAAATGTCGTTCCGCCCGCAATATCATAGTATTTGTTTAAAATATTATAGACATCTTGCAATGTTTCCGCACTTGCTTCAGTTGTCCCAACTTTTTTTGTAACTTTATCAATGGCTCGTAGTATAGCCCTGACCTGTGGATTTGACGGGGCATGACTTGTTAATCGTCTTGCCAAAAGACCTGCCGACATATTTAAAATGTCGTCATCAGTATTAGTGCCAATAGCCTTCATGAGTTTCCGCATATCGCTTAATGGTTTCATAAGTTTAGCGAATTCCTGATTTAATGCCTTATAGCCAGCATTTTTACCTTCCAAAACAGTCGCCAATCCTTTTCTTATTGCGTTAGTGGCAAGGTCTTCAGTTTCAGTTAAAGCTATTAAAGCTCTTTTCTTCCCGCCCAAAAGAGCAAATTCTTCTTGACGCAATAAATGCTTACTCAAACCCGTTCCACTTTTAATAGCGTCGTCATAGATACTCCTTATGGCCATACGAGTTGGTTTTGAACGCAAAGTTGCAGCTGTTGTCTTACTAAAATCTAAGACACCATTCATGGTTTTAGTTAGTCCTTCAAGACCTGGAACTTTTTTAAGTTCAGCAAAAACAATAGGTTCTATTTCTTCTTTGGTTACCTTGCCAAGATTTTTAGCAGTTTCTCCAAGTTTTTTTCCGACAACAACTCGATATTTTTCAAGTCGCTTTAATCCGGCAACTATCGGTTTTCCGACAACTTCTATGGGATTTTCTTTACTGACACCTGAAGCAAAGTTTTTAACTTTAGTAACCAATTCTCTCAACGCTGATTTATTAACTTGTTTGGCCGATGATATAATCGTTTTCACGTCAACAATATCAACACCATCTCTAACCGCTGTTTGAGCTACTTGGCTTGGAAGTTGTTTAATGCTTGTTTCTACAGCTTGTTTTTCTGCATAATTAGTTGCAATTCTTGAGGGTATACGAGCAATTTCTCCTGTAATGGGGTCGGTAGCAGTTTTTACTTTACCAAACAGTTTACTTCCCGCTTGTTTGCCGGTTTCAACAACTTCTTTACCAGTTTTTACTCCAGCTTTAAGAAAATCTTTTGGCACTTGTACCGCAGTCGGTAATGCTCTAAATAGTTCTCCAGTCCGCATTGTTTTGGCAGTCTTTCCAAAAGTCCCTGCACCGAGCAAGTCTAAAGTTGTAAATCCAACATCCATGGCAACTTTTCCTGAACTTGGTATCTGTCCCAATCTTTCTTCTGCTTGAGTTTGTCCAGTAGATGAAACACTCTGGGCAGTTTCTAATAGTTGTCTTCGTCTTGGGTCTCCCCGTGGTAACTTCTTTGCTTGTTCAATCAATCGCCCACTATCTTGAGCCAGTTGGTCAGCTTGTTCAGAAGTAAAAGTCTGTTCAGTAGAAGCAACCGCTTCAGCAACTCCTTTTTCCGATGCAGTTACAAAATCAAACAGTTTTTTGGCAATATTCTTTTTTGGTTCAACAATGGGTTCTTCTTTACTTCTAATCTGTGTGCGATATTTAGCAAGTGCTGACAAACTCTCTTGCTGTGTTTTTCCACTCTTTTTACCATATTCTATGATTTTCTTTTCTTCTGGTGTAAGCATGTTTAATAAAAAGTTGCTGGATTCATATCTTTTCCATACAAATTACTTATATCTTCAGCATCGCTGTCTTTTATGGTAGACGGGTCATAACCTAATGCTTTTGTGATTGCTTTCTTGGTCAGGGTCTTAATTGTTTCAAGTTCTTTTTTAAATGCTGATTCACTAATGTTCCATTCGCCTTTACCAAAACCTTGTTCGTCTCTAAGTTCCCATGCACCAATTCTGGTAGCCGCTGTTTGGAGTAGGACTCTTTCTTGGTCTGATAAAGCTCCGAGAGTTCCACCCCGTGCCTTTAAACTAATTAGGGCATCTATGGTTTCTTTAGATACTAAATTCTGAACTCCTCCGGCGAAGTCTTGACCAGAACCAAACTTATCTGCCGCTGCAAATGCTCTACGACCTAACCAAGTGGGGCCAACTCTTGAATTTAATCCTGCATGGTCTTTTAAACTGTCAATAAGAACAACTTTATCTGCAAGCGTATCCGCACCAGACACACCTGCACCCTCTAAATCTTTTTTAGTTTGATTTATTTTTTCTGTGTCAGCTTGTATCTTTTTAATTTCGGCATAAGTTTTTTCAGTTTTCAAATCCATCTCTTGTTTTGCTTGTTTTATTATTTCAGGCCCAGCTACATTACTCATTTCCGCAACAGACATGGTGGGACTAATTCCGTCAATTCCTTTTTGTGCCAACTGAATATACAAATCAGTTGACTCTTTCTGTTCTGATTTCTTGTTTTTGTAAAGTTCCTTTGCTTGAGCGAGAACATCTTTATACTCATTTTTCTCGTCATCCGAGAGCGTCTTAGCCCTATCTATTATGTTTTGAACAAGCCCTATTTTAGAGTTTAAAACAGAAAGGTTAGCACTATATGCTTGTTCGGCATATTTAAAACCTTGGTCGTAAGCATCATTAGCAATCGCAAATTTTGCCAACTCTCCAGCCCGCTGTGCGTTAAATCCTTCAGAAACAATTTTTTGTTGGCCAAAACTTGCCCACGATACGACGCCCTTCTCTCTTTGTTGTTGCTTTAGTTGATTCAATGCTTGAGCTTCTTCAGCGTCTATTCTTTGTATGGACGCATATGCTTCACCCCTAAACTTTTTAGCTTCTGCCATTTCAGGAGAATTAAATAAATCTGAAAACATCTTTTGAGAGCTTTCAATCAACCCTTTAATTTGAGTTTGTCCTGTTTCAAAAGCCGTCTGTTCGGTTTTCTTTGCCACTTCTCTCTCTTGTTCGGCTTGTTCTAATGCTTTTTTGCCGGATAGTTCCTCATAATAAGATTTAAAATCATCTCCCGTTAAAGAGGGTTCTTTGGTGGGAGATTCTATTGGAGGAGCTAGTGGAGCTTTATAACCAGGAGCTTGTTCAGCCGGAATAGCGTCATACTTTTGACCCGACGGAGAATAAAGTTTTTTGCCGCCTACTTCAAAGAATAATCCTTGCTTAGCGGGCATAATTTTAGGAGCTCCTGTTGGTATAGTTTTGGGAGCGGGTGGAGGGGTATATCTTTTCCTCATATCAACTGGAGCACCTGTCGGGGTTGGATAAAAGGGTTGTTTTGGAGTAGATGTCGGAGTATATAAAGATTGTTGATTGGCAAACGAAAAAAGTTCGGTAGGCGCGGGAGGTTTTGGGGGAGTTTTGGGTTTAAGATAGTTAGAGAATGAATTTAGATATGAATTGTCGGAGAAAAGTGCCATATTATTAGTTAATTATACATCATTTTTTGGTTATTGTCTAAATATCTATTTTCTTGTCAATTTCTTTCTTCAAAATATCAATATGTGTTTTAAACTTATTCTTTAATTCGTTTTCTTTTTCCAACTTTTCAATCTCGTCCCGAACTGTCCTCTTAATTCTGTCTATATCAAGATCAAGATTAACTTTAAGCTCTTTCGTGAATAATAAAGCGGTTCCATCAAAAACCTCAACCAAAACCGCTTAATCATTTTTTATAAACCCGTTTATTTTAAATTTATACATATTAAGCTCTTATGTGTTCAATAGTCCAGCCTAATAAATCCATAGCTCCTCCAGCGCTAGTTTCTCCTGTGATTTTTATAATGACATCGGCTGCCGTATTAATTGATGGACCTGCATCTACGCCAGATGAACCTATAAAAGCTGGTGAAGAACCCAAACCTACGCTAAAGCCAGTTATTCGCTGCGCTGAAACGGAATTCGTATTCCATATTTCAACTGTGCCTCTAGAGGTAGGGCTGGTAACTACAGCTGTGTCAACCATATAAGCTGTTCCGCCCCAATAAAATCTCAATGTGGAATCAGTTGCGCCAGTATAATTGAATGTAGCTCTCAATCCATCATTAGTCCCCAAAGTTCCTCCTGGCAAAGTATAGGTTTTTAGCGTCGTTTCTACCTGATTGCCTGCAAGATTGGCATTAGCCCAGTCAAGTTTAATAGCCGAAACCCTGCCAACTGTCGCCCAAGCAGGATTTGCCGCCGCTCCCAGTGTTTGTAGAAATTGTCCCGAAGTGCCGACTGCTAAATTAACCCAATTAGTGCCGTTATGATATAAAATCTGTCCTTGTGCGGCTGAAGTGATAACAACATCGGATATATCGTCTATAGATATAACTATTCCCATTTGTCGCCATCGGGCTGTTGTGGAGTCATACCAAAGCATCACCGCCTCATCGGCATTAAGCGTGAGATTATCCCCGCTTGAAGTTATTATCCTGTTCGCCGCCACAGAACTTGCGCTTTGATCGGCTAACACAAGATTAAAAGAACCGAAATTTACCACATAAAGAAACCTACCTTTAACCCCACCATTGAAGCCAGTAATTGTTCTTGAAGCGTCTGTTGAGATTCTTAGAAAATTATCGGCGTTGATGTCATAGTCATTCTGGTTGGCCGTAATTTGGGTCGGTGTTGTGTGTATAAGTAGATGCTGATGTCCCGGATTAATGCTATTTCTGTTCCTTAAATAATCCGTATCAGAACGAGTATCTTTTTTTGTTAATTCTCGGTTGAAGTTCTTTAATTTACCTGCTAAGTCATTCAACATTCTCAAGTTTTCTTCCTCTGGCATTCCTTTATAAAACAAAGCATTCGGGATTAAATCCTTTTCTTCTTCGTCACCGGTTACAATTTTTTCTTCGTATGCTCCCATATTTGGCAATTAAATTATTCCTGTTCTGTTGTGCGGACACGGAGCTTAACCTTCTCTAGTTTTGCTCCAGCACTCATAGTTATTCGTATCTTATGCTTTCTGCCTGAAGTAAAAGCGGTATTCGTGCCGGTGGTAGTTCCTCTTAATGTTGCGTTGTTGCCGACTTGAGTAAACGAACTGCTCGTAGATGAGGCCGTTAGTCTTAGGTTAGTTGAATCCCATGTAATCTGGTCAACTATGTCGGTTGCTTGGTACATTGCTATCGTGGCACTGGCAATAGGTTCGTGATAAAGAGATGCTTTTACAATTTGTGTCCTAAGTCCCGGGAATGGTCTAATCCAAACTGAACGCCAGTCTAAATCAGCCGTACGAGAAGAGTTGATTACATACTCCATATTTCTATAAGCATTGGTAGTCACATCCCAAGCAGTAGCAAAAAGTCCAACTTGGCGACTAAGGGTATTCCCTATTTTCACACTTGCTGAACCTCCATCGTCATACCATTTGATTGCTTTGAAGTTTTGACTTGAAGTGTCTGCCACAATCGCTGCCCCCTGAGCACTACTAATTGAAGGAAAAGCATTGTGGAGAAAGGTCGAACCATCATTATTAAATCCAAAAGCATAAATTCCATTATTAAAATTAGTCACGTTACACGAAGTTCCAAAATAAAGAATACCATCTTTAACATCTACAGCTCTTGGGTCAATCGTGAAAGTAGCGTTATATCCACCGACCTTTAAAGTTTTCAAAAGCGTTAAATCGTCTCCGCCATTCCACTGCCAAATTTTGTAGTCATAGTCAGCCGTTATTATTATCACTCGTCCGGCTACCTTTCTGATACAGCAAACCCTAAAGACAGGAATGTCATAAACATCGTCAAATGTATAAGTAAAAGAATTTGAATAGGGGTCTTTTATGAAGAGTTTAGCTGTTTGACCCTCTTGATTGTTACAAGCGACTAAAATCTTATTTCCATAAGAGATTGCATCTACTGGCTCGAGGAAGTTGGGAAATGTGGCTAATGCACCAGTTGCCCCCGTATTGGCCGGAAGACCAATCGCATTATCAGTGAATACATAAGTTTCTCCGTCGGTATGCTGAATAAACCCTAAAACATAACCAGCCCCAGTCCAACCAATAGCATAAAGATTAAGATTAACAACGCCAGTTCCCGTATTAAAAGAACCGACCCTCAAGTTATTTGAATAATTTGTAAAAAAATAAAGAACACTATTACTTCCATCTTCAAACCAACATCCTCCTGTAGGTTCAGTTCCCGAAAGACTTGCATCAGTTTCTCCGCTTGTACTAACTTCTGTCCAATCTGTATCAGCAAAAAGTTGTTTCTGAAACACATCAATACGAGGATTGGTCGGCCCAGCCGCTGTCCAATCTACGGCGTGCATCATCGGTGAAACACCAACACCATTAGATTTTGTAGCATATCCTCGGACTCTACCTATTTTTCCATTAGCACCCGTATTTAAAGAGGACGACTCTTCTTCCGTAACCCAACCTGGCATCAAAAACGGCTGGGATTCTATTATATCCGCTTGTTGAATATACGAAGCCTGACCTGAAGCAGAATACTCATCCAAATCAACATCAGACATTCCCGCCCTCCAGTTAGAGATGGTTATTATTTTTTCTTTCGTTATTGGCATTTGTAAATTCTTAACCTCCTATAAACGACATAGCTTCTACCTCGTCCATTTTTTGACTCGGATGGTTCAGCTTCTCTTGAGCTAATGCCTTTTCAAACTGTATCGTTATCCGGTCATAGACATCGTTAGTTTGGGGTTCTTTTTGCGCGATTATTTGAAGCGTTTTGAGTATTAAAAGTTCCTCGTTTTCCGGCAAGAACCAGTCGGCGGTAGTTCCATTGGTATTAAATTGCTCTTTTGCGGCTCCTGTGGTAACTGTGGCGACAAGATATTTTGAATAATATCGGAGAGTCATTGTCTCAACCGTATTGTGGTAAATCAAAAGATTCGTCCCCTCATGGGCGATAGCGTGGTCTATGTCCTCGTAGGTGTCAAAATCGCCCCTAGCAAGATCACGGAGGGCTTTAGGTGTCATTCTCCAAAACTTATAGTCGTTATTGGCATTATTAAAGTCCTGGGGCATCCAAAGGTCAACGGCGGATGCGGAGAATGTTGAAAGAGCAATGGTATTGTAGGGAAGCGTTGCGTGAGCCGTAAAAGCCACTGTAGCCGAGACCGCCACTTCTTCAAAGTCGTGAAGCCGTCTCAACTCCAAAACAGCAGAGTTAAGATGTCCGGCTGTTTCCGCGTCAGTTCGGGTCGCAAGTCCCCACTCTTGCGCGCGAAAATCTATAAAGTTGATGAGGGTCGCTAATGGTGAGGCAAGTAAATTTGACAAGGTGGTTTAGTTAAAAGTTATTGCCAACTTTCTATCTCAAGTGTCTGTCCGCCTGAGTCCGCACAACTAACATAAAGTGTTCGACCGTTAAGATGTACATCAGAAATGTCTCTAAACACTCCGGCCGGAACAGTAAAATTACGAGTTCCGTCTACAAACCCGTAAGTAAATGTAAAAGAGCCGCTTCTTAACCCAAATATAAGTCTTTTTGTGCCATCGGGGATCGTATAGCTATATTGCGTCCCAGCAGTTGTTAAAGTCAAAGTCGCCTGGGTAGGAATGGTACCCAGTTTTTCTATGTTTTCCCTACTGATGAATATTTCAGTTCCTGCCATTTTTTATTGGCAAGACTTACTTCTTCTTGCCCTTTTTAACCTTACCAACCTTTTTTACTTTCCCGACCTTTTTAGGGGTTTCTAGTTCAAATTTAGGGTCGTTTGTTGAAGCTACCGGAGGATTTGGCGCTGAAACAAATTCATCTTTGGGAGCAAATTTGGAGACATCTACGCCCTTGAGTTTAGCTTCTTCAATAAGTTTAACTATGTAGGTTTCTTTATCGTTGACTATGCCGATTTTAGCATTAACTAATGCCTCATCTTCCTTGACTTTCTTTTCTCGGTTAGCCAAGGCCACTTCCAAAGACGCAAGTAAAGCCGCTTTTGCCGAAACTTCGTTGGCTTTGTTAATTACATCCAAATCCTGATTCTTAACGCTTTCCTCACGATTTTTTAAAACTACATCTTTAGCTTGAAATTTCTGATTAAGAGTGTTCATCTCATTGACTTGACCCTCGGCTCTTGCTCGCGTGGTCTCAAGTTCAGCGTTTTCCTTTTTAATAGAGTCAAGTAAAGCTTTCTTCTCGTTTTTAAAAGCTTGGTCAACCTTTTTAGCTTCAGCGAATTTGAGAAGTTTGGCGTCTAACTCAGTATGCTTGG
>ERZ1292642.764-Hain-H14-01um-R1-764-length-16898-cov-5_pt1 | contig 16898 bp, 37 predicted proteins | sample MGYA00564403_ERZ1292642 | MGnify/ENA primary metagenome ERZ1292642 (study PRJEB36523, sample SAMEA6512643) | groundwater metagenome | collected 2019-01-09 | study: AquaDiva: Metagenomics assemblies of 32 groundwater samples | reverse complement strand
CTGCACGCCACGCAGAACGCCAGCGGCAGCACAGTGCTGGCGATGGCCTGATCTCCGTCTTTGAGATCCTTCCCGCAGTCGTAGCACCTCTGGGGGTGGATCGCGATCGGATGATACGGCTTGGTCATACCGGCACCGCCGCCTGGTCGACGATAAGCTTGTACCTGGCGACGCGTCCGCCCCCGGCCTCTACGCGCGTCTTGCAGTCGATGTGGTATCCGGCCGTCCGGAGCTCGGCGATGATCGAGTTCACCGCGCAGACCTTGCAGACCTCGATGATCTCGCGCGTCGTCGCCCCATCAACGCCCCTCTTCCTGAGGAACTCCAGAACCGACCCCAGCCGCCTCGAGCGCGCCGGGTTCGCTGCGTGAATGTGTCCCATGGTTCTCTCCTTTCAACCATCACTTCCACCCTAAATGGCCCCCGTAGGGTCCCAGCGGTGAGCTGGGCGGGGGCTTGATAGGGAGGAAATAGTCAATAGGTTCTGACGTTCTGGTCGACCTCCTGAGCAGGTCCGCCTCTCTGACATCCGCTGGCCGTAGCGGCGGCCTTGTCTTGCGCCTGGTCCCGCAGTGTCTTTGCCTTGGCCGCAAGTTGACGGGTGTCGACCCACGCCCTCTGCTCCATCATCCACGACTTCTTCGGGTATGGTTCGGGCTGCGTTTCGACCCGGCGCAGCCACTCGTCCAGATAGAGTGCGCCGATTATGAGGCGCTCGACCAAGATCACCACTCCGCAGTGTTGGCGATCAAGCTGGCAAAGGCCGATCTTGCGCGGCTGCTCTCCATCAAGCCAGATCACACTCCCGTTCACCACGGACCTGAGCGCGATCTCGAGGGCACCGCTGACTGCAGACAGTGCTGAGTATGCTGCTTCAGCGTCTGCCCAGGTCGCGAAGTTGCGCTTCCGTTTCTGCGACATCGGTACGGCTCCTTAATCTTCCAACCCGAAGATCTAGCGGCGAAGCCGGATCTCCGCCTCGTGCTTCCGCAGCCTCGCCATCACTTCGATAGCTTCCTGGGCACCCTCGGTCTGGACGCCGGCATCGTGGATCTCCTCGCACAACTTGATCGCCGCGCAGGTCTTTCCGAGCATCAGACTGATGCCCTCCGGGGGGATGAAGGAGAGGTCGATCTTCCACTTCCGATAGATGTCCCAGGGGGTCATTTTATACCTCTATTTCTCTGTTTTACCCCGGGTCGGAGAGGGATTTGAGGCTATCCGTAAGGTCGGTTTCGCCCTCTTCGCGCCCTTCCGGTACTCGACCCCGAACTTCGTGAGCTCCCAGACGTACTGCCACCGCTTGTTTGCCGGTTCGCGGCCGATCCGGCGGAGATATCCGTACTTCGCGAGAATCGAGAGCCAGGCAGACGCCGTCTTGACGTCCAGATCTGTCTCGCCAGAGAGAGATTGTGATGTCAGTGGTTCCCCGCGCTTCGCTACTGCGCGAGCCGCGTACAACACCTCACGCCACAGCCCTGTTTTCGATTTCATGAAGCCTTGATCTCCACTACTGCGAAACCGGTTCGAACGACGGGCAGGAGCAGCGGTAGCCGCTCGAGGCGTTCCGCTTGCAGTCGCCGGGAGTTCCGTTGTGGGCGTGGTCCTCGCGGAGATGCCCGCACAGACACTCCTCGAGCGGATCCGCGCCCGGGTTCTCGTCCCGCCGGAGCGGTTGTACGTAGCCCTTACTCATCTTCAGTCGCGGCAATCCACGGCCCATCGTCTCCTCCTACCACGCAGTTCCAAACCAGTACGCCCAACAGGAGCGGCAGTACAAACCGTTTCCCTTTCGTTTGAGGTTCTTCCTGTAGAACCTCCCGCGTCCACGGCACGAACTGCAAGGGTGTCTCTTCATGGTGCGAATCAATTACGAATCTTCACATGAGAAGATTAGGCGTACTCCCGGATCGAATGCCAGACGCCCCGGCGGGCTGCCTCGCCGGCCATGAGCTTGACGGCTTTCTCCGTCAGGATCCGGAGTTTCTTGCAGCGCACCGAGCTTATGCAATGGAAGCATCCGTCCCGGTGCTTCTCGATCTCGACGCGCGCGAAGGCCTCCGTCCAGGTGAACCCCTGGCCCTTGATCTCGTTGAACATCCCAAGCATGACCCGACCGATCGAGCAAAGGGGAAGGCCTCCGCGGCACGGCTGCGGATGGGCTCCGACACCGCTGCACATCGGCGCCCGATCACCCTGCGCGGCGTAGAGGCCGCACTTCCCCTTCTGGACCGTTGCCTTTGACCCGAGGAGTTCCTGGGCCTTCTTGATCGCCCACTTAGGAATCATGCCACCGCTCCTTCCCTCGTCACGACGACAATCTTGACCGTGGCCCAGCCAGCATGGACGTACTCCACGACTCTCCAGGTCTTGACCGCCGTCCAGCGACAGAAGAGATCATCCGCGTAGGTCTTCGCCGCTTCCGCCGTGGGGAACCGGAGGGCGTTTCCGTAGAACTCCGGGTCTGATCCTGTCGCCACTTCAGCCGCAAACGGCCCTTCCGTGCTCTTCATTCGGCACCTCTCTACACAATTCCGACAAGTCGGAGCCACGACGTGTGACCGTGTGGGCACCGCCCGTCAGGCTCGACCCGGCAACCGTCCGTCGCCTCGCAGATCCCGTCGAACTCCCAGTCCATCAACTGGGCGACCGTCGGCTGCGGCGTAGTCGCCTTGTGCGCGATCCCATCCCCGCGCGGAGATCTACCGAAATCCCCGATCGCGCAGCGGGGACACTCGGATTCTCTCGTATTCACAGGGGTGCCTCCTACAAATCTGATCCGTATGCGGGTTTCAGAATATGGGTCATCAGGCTTTCCATGTGGGCGCTCGCAGAACCGACCAAAAACACCACGTAGTGGCTGTCGGCAGCCTTTTTCGACACCTCATCGAGCCTCGGATCAACTTGGCCTGAGTCGCTTCCCATAGAACACGCGGTCAGATTACCGCACAGACACCTATGGCCTTTGACCTTCCCGGTACGAAGCCCCATGTTCTTTGCGACGTAGGTGAGGAGTCCGCTGGACTGTCCAGGACTCAAATGTCCGATGAGCCGCTTTCTCGATGACTTCGTTTTACCGACGTAGATCAAGGACCCGCCACGATCAAAAATGAAATAGACGGCCGCGAAAGTTCTCTTGGACTTCAAGAACGTTGAGATCTTTGTCCTACGCATGGAGAAGAGTTTCTTGACGAACTCGTCGCGCAGCTCCGCTACCATTTTCTGGTACGATCCAGCCACCTTACCTCCCGTCCGTTCCTGGGTTCGCTGCTATCCTCAGATGGGGTCTACCGCCAGGGATCCCCTTGAACTGACGCTTTTCCTTCGGTGCCCGCACCTTGGAGCCGTAATCGGTCAACCTATACTGGATAGACTTCCCTCCGAGCTCGGACTTCCCAGCGCGGCGGAGATATCCCCAGCGCGTCAGCTTACAGAGCCAGGCTGAAGCGTCCGCCGGCTCCATGTTGATGGCCTCGGACAGAGCTTTTGAGTTGATCTCCCCCTCATCCGAGACCTTCCGGACGGCCTCAAGGATCCTAAACCAGCTGGGCTTTTTCATCGTCTCCCCTTATATACGCGACATGCGGTCGTTTGTCAACATAATTCTACATGATGTAGAATAAATAGATTCCGAATCTTCTGTAAGGAAGATTAACCCCTTAGGAGGGAGATTACCGCCTAGAAAGCCAGACAAGCACGTAAACGGCACAAAATACCCCCCCTGAGAGAAGGAAAAGGCACCCGAAAACGACCGCCCCGGCCAGGATCCGGGCCCAGAAGCGGCGCCCGCGGCGGTCCTCGCCATTCTCGTCGCAGCAGGTCCCGTCGTACTCCGGGGGGCTCACTTCTGGAGCTCCTGGCCGCAGGCGTGGCATCGTTCCGTGACGTTACCCTCGAGCACCTCGACGTCGAGGGCCGTCAGGCCCCTATCTCGACGCTCAAGACGGAATCTGACCGTCTGCCCCGGATTGAGTGACCGCCGGCCTTCCATACGAACCTGGGTGTGGTGAACAAAGATATCCACGCGGGCGCCCTCCTGGACGATGAACCCGTACCCCTTATCGTCGAACCACGACTTCACGGTTCCTACCTGGCTCATGCTGTTCCCCAAAAACTAGACGTCCTTAGTTACGGCCTCACGAAGAAGCGGAAGAAATTTGCAGTACCCCTCCTCGTCGTCAATGTCGTCGGTGTAGTCGGACACCTCGCGCATGTTAGGAAATATCGAGGCGTCCAAAAGGCGAGACCGCAAATCCAAAATCTTACTGTCCTGATGCCGACGAAACCCAACGTCCTCAAGAGCTCGCAAGAGTTCCTGGTGGTGCGTGCGAGCAAACGTCATCCCGAACCGTTCTGAGGCTAGTCTTCCCGTTGCGGTATTTCCACCAGGCCTCTCGTATATGGAAAGGAGAGTGTCGCTCACCATTCTCCTGATCGTATCCCTAGAGTAGATCACGTCGCCAAGGGCGATGATCGTTCTGGATCCCCATAGATGACGCATGTTATAGATCCCGTCCAGAACCGACGGACCAGGATCTCGCTGCACGACGAATGGAAGAACTTGATCCATGCAGGCGTTGACGAGCTCGTGGTGCCAGTGGATCACCGCTATCACGGTGTCGACCCCGGCCTCAAGGAAGAGCCGGCAGGTACGCGCGATGATCGTCTCCTGGTCAGAGATCTTCAGCAGCTGCTTCCAGGCTGGGAGGCCGTTCTGTCCGAGGATGTGGCCGATGCGCTGCTGATGCCCCTGGGCCATGACGAGCGCCACGGTCATATATGCGACCTCTCTTGTGGTACACTTCAAATACCACCAGACCCACATGGGGTGAGGCTGGCGGGCAGCGTCTCTGTCCGTTAGCCTCACCCCTACCCTAAATCTTCCACTGAGAAGATTACCTAGAGGCCTTCCTGGCCCGCTCATCCTCCAACTCCGCCTTGAGACGACGGATCTCGAGGCGGTCCTTCTGCTGAACCCAGTTCTGCATCGCCGCGCGGTCGTATGAGGTGTACGCCCGGTCGAACTCTCGCTTCACGCGAATGACGTCAAACACCCCAGACGCGAACATGTGGTAGAGCATGTCGTCCGTGATACAGCGCAGCGGCAGATATTGGGAGTCTATGTGACAGTTCACGAACGAGAGCCCCGTGAACTCGATCCACTCCTCCACGTCACACCTCATCTTCTGCTTGGAAGATTACCTACGACCCAACGTTGTAAGAGTCGATTGCCTTCCGAAGGTCGTCCTCGAACTGCTCGGCGCCCTCTCCCCTCTCAGCAACGACATAGGCGGCGTGAATAGAGCGGGCCAGGAAGTCGATGAGTGTCTTCCTGAATGGAACGCCCGAGGACCGCGCTATCAGCCCAATGGCCGCGGCGTTCTGGCACACCAAAGCCTTCGTGGCGTCCATCATTTTGTCCAGCTGACCGATGTTCATTATCTTCCCATTAGAAGATTACCTGACCATTTCACAATGCAGCCCTGGATCAAGAAGTCTCCTGGCGTTGAGCCCAGCTTCGCTTTCCGTTGCCCCCTTCGTCGTCACGCGAATGATGTCCCCGTCGTTTGTCTGGAACTTGACCGTCCACCACGGACCGGCCTTGCGCCTCGCGCTTCCGCGCGCTCCTCGGCCGTGACAGCTGATGCATCGCCTGGCCGCTCCGCTCACCAGACGCTCTTCAGGCTTCTGGATCCCATCGCCGCCACAGGCCGCGCAAACCGTTTTCACGATGACTCGCCCTCGGCTACGATGAGCCGGTGCCCATCCCGGCACCTAACACATTCCCAAAGCCACAGGTACCCGAACCAGCGGCGCCTCAGGTCGAGGCGCCCATCGCAACACCAGCATCTTCGGCTATCGACCATCGGCTTCAAACCCAGGTACCGCCACCCCTTCTCTCGGAGCCAGGCCTCATTCGACTGACACACGTCCTTATCTTCCGCCCAGAAGATTACCTAGTCGTTCTCACGGTACGACAGACCGATGTCCATGTCTCCGAGGATCGCCTTGCAGACGTCCTCAGCATTGTCCCGGTGAACGATCACGTAATCTCCGTCCTTCGGCGTAAGGCCAGTGATCTGAAAACACGGGCCTTCCTTCTGGCACTTCCCGCAGGCGAAGCGGGTCACCTGAACGTTGTCGCCCTCGTAGAGATTCGTGCTCACAGTTTCCCCTTCCACCGCTCGATGGCCTGGTCGACGTGGCGCCGGATCCCGTTCATCACGCAGGCCTTGCAATGGAATAGCCCACCGACGTCCGTGCCGTCTTCCCTCACGTCGATGTACCCTCCGCCCTTGCACTCCATGTCGCCCCAGGCCTGCAGCATATTCGACAGGCCGGTGAGCATGAGGACGAACAGGAAGTCCACGCGCTTCTCGACGTCCTTCTCGGGGATATAGACCTTGACCTTCCGCACGTCGATCCCCTGATCCGGCTTCACGAGCTCGGTGCGCTGCTCGCGAAGGACTTGAAGAGTTGGATCTGGATCCTGATTCACACCGCAAGCGTGCCCCCAGTCGGCGCGGATCATCTTGCCGCAACTCCCCGGGCACTTGACCATTTCAGGGTCTTTCTTGGCTTTCTTTTCCTTATCTTCCATAGAGAAGATTCCCTACACAATGCCCTTGGCGAGCTGGCGACTTACGTAATCTCCCGCGTCCTTCCTCGCCTTGAACAACTCCTGCTCTGCGACCGTAGTTCTGCGTCGGAGGTGCAGGGCGAACTGCAGGCCGTGGTCCTGGGTGTGGAAGGATGCGACCTCTCCAACGCCCTTCAGGAGGTCATCCACCGCTTCGAATGCCATTGCCTTGAGCTTCCAGTCCCAATTTTTCAACTGGAGCGGTACGGGGTCCAGGAGCGCCACCGAAGCGTGCCACAGGGGAACTCCCCCGAAGAACTGCCCTCACTCCATTCCGAAGTTGAAGGTCAGGATGGAGGAGACTGGAATCCGTCGACCGGAAATTGTCCAGCGGTTCTCGATCCGCTTGAACCGTTGGTCGACGCATTGCTCTGCAATCACGCAGGGGTTGTCGAATGCCATAGCCTGACGCTCGTTCATCACTCGCCTCCGCTCACGGTTTTTACTGGCGGTTCGAGTTCCTCGATCCGCTTATCCAGATACCAGCGGGCTTTCTTAAGATCCTCCAGTTCCTTGGCCGGATCCTTCTTTCCGGCACGCGAGATGTACTTCACGCAATTCCAGAGGTAGGCGCACTTGTCCAGCCCCCAAGCCTTCAGGCACTTCCACGTCTCGTGGGGGACGTCGCCGCCGTAGTGCGGCGGGTGGTTGACCTGCTCCGTCATGTCAGACCTTCTCGTATTTTGGAGTCCACGTTCCGTCCTGGTCGCGCGTGAAGTCCGCGAAGAGGTTCGGCCACCGCTCTTTGCACATCGGGCCCAGCTGATCCATGACGACTCTCATCTCGCTCTCGGCCCCCTTGGGCGTCCTCATCGTGAGGACGTGGCGGAGCGCACGGAAGTTGAAGCTGGCCCCGATCGTGGTCGACATACCCTCCGGAGCTAGGCGCCGCATCATCGACGTCAGAACCTTCTTCTCCGAGAACTGCACTCCCTCGTCGTCGAGACCAAGACGCTCGGCCATCGTGACCTGGAGCTCCTCAAGTGTCTTGTAGGTCTTCTCGAACATCTCGACGAGCCATGGCTGGCTCTCGGCCTCCGGCGGGAGCCATAGGCCGAGGTCCGTGAGTCGGACAAAGCGGAGCGACTCCTGGCTGATCGCGACGCCGGCGCGGTGCCGCACGAGCTCGTGCGTAAACACGCGTGAAACGTCCGCGAAGACGAGGTTCACGACGGCGTGCTCGATCACCGATCCATGCTTCACCTTGAGCACGTTGTCGAGGTAGACATCGTTCCCCTCGCGAATCTTGGTCACATTCGCGTTCAGGCCCGGCTTCCACGAGCGGTAGCAGAGCCTCCCGTAAAACTCCGACAGGAGTTCTGGCTGAGACGGACATGGAAGTGGATCGTCGGTGTCTGCCGAAGTGTACTTCTCGAGCCACTCGATCGCGCCGTCTCCAAGATGCTTGAGGTAGTCTTCCATCCCGTCGAGATGGACTTGCGTCTCCCCTATCAGGAAGACCTTCGGCGTTACTCTACGCATTACCCTCTCCCTTAATCGTCTCCGATGATTGTTACTCGAAGATCGGCACGAACATCGGTTTCGCCGGCTCGATCACATGCCCGAATCTACAGAACACGCAGACCCGCGCCCTCTTTGGGAACCTCTGGCGTTGGTGGGCGCGGCGCCGGCAGTAACACCCCTCAGCGCAAGCATCACGATCAATGCAGGTCGCGCTTAGGCGTATCTTCAACCACTTCTTAGGCATAATCGTCTCCACTGAAGATTACCTGAGGTGCCAGTCCGTCTCGAACGGCGCCGGTGCCGTGTAGTACCCGTAATGGCGCCGGATCCTCGACTGAACCCACTTGAGCATCCTGGCGTACCGATCTTCCGGAGTCTTCGCGTAGGCTTCATCGTTCTGGAAGACCAGCGTCCAGGCGAGGTTCTTCGACTTGATGTTCAGGAGATCTCTCAGGAGAGCCTGCGTCTCGTCGTCCTGCTCTTCCCAGCCGTCCTCTCGCCCCTGACCCCAGTGCTCGGCGACCACCTGAAGGCCGGCCAGCGCGGCGGTCCTGCTCTTCCCAGACTTCACGGCCCGATGGATGGCGAGAGCTCCGAGAGCGCAGACTTCCCCAGCCTCGCAGACCCTTGAACCAACAAGCCGTTTGATGGGCATCGCCAGTAGAGCCTCCTCGAGCTCGCGCAGCAAAGCCTGCCCGCGGCGGCCGAGAATGGCGTTGTCCACGGATCGCTCGAAGAGCGCGGCCGCGTTCGGATACGGCTCCTCGTCGTCCCAGCTCGTTACCCTACTCACCACTCACCCCCTGAATCTTCGATATAGAAGATTACTTCTTGCGGTCCTTCGCGCAGAGGATCGCCCATACGAACACGCCGCAGGACAGCCCTAGTGCTATCGGAAGCGTCCACAGATACTCTGCTAGCATCTATTCACCCAAAATCTCTCTGTCGACCCTGATCCGGTTAAGGTTGAATCTGAGAAGGCGGATGGCTCGGCGGGCCTCCGTGTTCGTCTTAGCCCGCTTCGCGCGAACTTCGAAATGGCGGATGATACGACGGATCTTTTCCAGCACGACACGCACGTCCACGACACCCTCTCTACCTACGAATCTTAGCTCGAGAAGATTACTCCAAAAACGACGGCGGCGGGGCAGCAGCGTGTGTCAGGGTCTGAAAGGCTTGAGCCTTCACACGATCGCCGGCGGTCGGCATAATCCTCTCGACCTCATCCCACGCTTTCTTTAGAACTACGGACACGTCCTCGAATGTTGGAGGATTGTATGCTCTAACTACGGCCCGCCTTGGCGGGTTTGCTGCGTGCTCTTCCGCCCGCGCCTTCTCCGCCGCTTCTTGGGCCTCTATTTTATCCAGGAACTTCTTCCCAAGTGCAAGCTGCTTCTTCTGGAGCTCGATCGGATCGTCCTCAGGGCTCTCAGACCATTCTTTATCGGCCATGTCATTTCTCCAGCGAAGCAACGAAGTCTTCCGGACGCTGCTTGGTATAGATCACCGTTGTGCCGGGATTTTTGTGACCGCAGAGTTCCGAGGCATCCGATAGCCTGCCGGTCCGATTCAGGATCCGGAGCGCGGCCGTGTGGCGAAGGTCGTGGAATCGGTATGGCTCCTTTGTGTCAGGGTGGAAGATCTTCAGCCGGCGCTGCATGGTGGTCCACCGCTCCCAGGTGGAGACCTCGGTGTACTCCCAGATACGCGCGCTCAACTCGTCCTTCTTGGCGACGTCCTTTCGCAGCAGGGCGAGGGCCTCGCGCGCCTCCTTCAAGAGGAAGGCGATCCGGCCGGTGTCGGTCTTGGTCTCCTTGAATCCGACTCGGTCATCCCACTGGCCGCGGAGCGGGAAGTTCGACCGGATCTCTTTCCCGTCCTGTACGTCCGACCAGGTGACGCCGAGGAGTTCCCCCTTCCTGAGCGCGGAATTCCGGGCGACGATCAATAGGGCCCACCAGCGAATGTCCTGCTTCTTCGCGGCGTCGAGCGCCTTCTTCTGGTCCGCATCGGACATACCGCGCGGCGGCTTGCGAACCTGGGCCCAGTACCGACGGTACCAAGCCTTACAGCTCGCCTGATACTTCCCCTTGCCACCGCACCGCTTGCAGCCCTTTCCGGGGCACTTCTTGGAGCACTTCTCCGTATAGGAGCCGGTGCAGACCTTCTGCTTCCGGCCGTAATGCCCCGGAACGTACTGCCGGCGGCAGCTTGGGTTCAGGCACGTCTGAGTCGACTTCTCGGCTTTTTTCGCCATCTATCCCTCACCGGTGTACTTCTTGAACCGCTTGACCACACGCTTCTCGAGGACGACGGCCTCGTCCACCTCGCCGCGGTCGACGAGGCCCTTCGCGATGGCCGCCATCTCCCCATAGTGAGCCACGACGGCCTCGTCCTTCACCGCGAAGATGCCGCCCTCCTCGCCCTTCCGGATCCAGATCTCGAATAGAATGTCCTTAGGCATTCTGAGGCTCCGGCACGGAAAAGTAGGCGAAGGATGGATCGATCTTCCTGAGCTCGGAGACCAGGTGCACCTTAGTCTGCTCGAGGCTGTGTTCGGCTGCCTCGACAGCCTGGCGATGCTCCTTGAGTCCGGCCTCGATCGAGATCTTGTAGCGATTCTCGTTCGATACGGCGATGGTCAACGCCTGCTGCTGACGCTCCAAGGTGGTCATGATCTGCTGGATCCTGGCGACCGCATCGCTGGGCTTCTCCGGAATCTTCTTCGCGCAGTCGTCGCACCCTTCCAGGTGATCGCATTTCTTCGGCATGGCCCTCTCCCCTAATCGTTCAATGTACCCACGAATCTTACATCACGAAGATTAGCGTGTCAAACTGTAATTGGCGCGCTTGGAGTCCAGAAATCTGCGAATCTGTCGGGCCCGATCCTTCGCGCGCTTACCGTTCTTGTTGGGGCACTGGAGGTGGCGGATCCCGCGGTCAGACTTCGTCTGCCACTGGAACTCTGTGACCGGCGCCTTGCATTTGTAGCAGTTCATTGGCAATCGCACCAGGTATGGCCGTGGTTCGGGAAATCCTTGCAATCCTCCCTCCGGGTCCCGCCGCAACCAGCGCACGGCTTACAGAACGATGTTACCTCTGGTGGCGTGGTCTCGGCCAGCTGCGTCCGGTTGAACTCCCTCATGACCTTCTCCCCGATAGTCTGAAGGCACGGGAAACACGCGTACCGGGGCGAGGGCCCGACGCCGGCCACGTTCTCCTGAAGAACGAAGACGAATACCACCTCTTTACTGCAATAGGAGCAGGTCATGCATCACTTTGCGGCAGGTTTCTCTGCTTGGACTTCGCCCTTTGGGAGCAGCGTCACGGCCCCTGTTGGGCAGACGTAGAGCACCGCTCCCGTGTCCGGATCGGTGATCCGGTAGACTTGGGGACATCCGACCGGGGTGTTGATCACGGTGCAGTTCGTCGCCTTTCCGCGAGCGGCTGGCGGCTCGTCGCAACCTCCAGGCTCACCGAATCCCATACAGAGGACCGCCAGGACAAGCACCTTCTTAATTTTGACTCCTTCATAATCAACGATTACTGTGCCCCTAAGGGCGCCATTTCCGGCGCCAGCGTCCATTCTCTTTCGTCGGCATCAGCCCGGCCTTAGAGGCGTGCTCCGCGTTTCCTTGTCTAGTCTTGTACTCAAGGTTCCTTGAGTTGTTTCTGGATTTGACCCCATCCTTGTGATTTACCTCTAGGCCACGCGGTCTCGGGCCAAGAAATGCGCCAGCAACAAGAATGTGGACCCTTCTCGTAAATGCTTTCCCATTAAGACGGCCGACAAAAGTCAGGTACCCCCAAACGTCTGGAGTAGCAGTTAATACCTTCCCCTTCCAGAAACGTCCTATCCTATCTCTGTGCGGAAGGCTCTTCACGCGACCGAGATTCGAGACCGCGTACCTACCACTCAAGACAGGCTTCCAAAGCTCTACCACAATCGTCCTCTTGGAAGATTACCTGCGGGCCGGGCGAAGCATGAACGGGGTCCCCTTGATCTTCGCTACGGGGTTTTTCCGGTCGGTTCCCCAGCAGCGGTCAAGTTCCTTCTGGGTCTCCATGAGCGCGTCGATGAACTCAACGGCCTTGGCAGCTCCACTGTGCCGAGCCTTCTGGCGACGGAGGATGGAGGCCGCCTTCTTCAGGATCGGGTAGTCCTCTGGACGCAGACGCCACATGCAATCGGACATAACTTCTCCTTTATCTTCCGAATAGAAGATTACCTACGGATCTCCTGGATAGCCTCGTGCAACGTCATAAAGAATGGCACAGTTACCGCGAGAATTAGGCACCACGAGAATATATCCATCCTGTCAACACCCCTCCAGATCGTCGCAGCAATGCAGCCGACGAAACAGAAGGTCATAAGCCCCATCATCACCAGCGGACGGCGCGGTCGAAAGTTCATGGTCTCTCCTTAAGATTTGCCCCCGTCGTGGCCGACACGCCGGAGGACTTTAGCGGCGCTCAACCGCCTGAGTACTTATCTTCTGCCCGTAAGATTTCCTACTGGACCTCGATCAATTCTCCGCCGACCGGAAAGAAGTCCCTCGTCTCTTCGCACGCCGGGCACCGACCCCGGTAGCACTCCTTCGACTTCTGTAGAAACCCGATGGCCCATGGCGCAACGATGACGACGTTGCATCCGTTGCAGTACCAAAGGTGCGGGAGCGTCTTGATCGGCACTTATCTTATCCCTGGAAGATTACCTAACGGACTTCAATTCTCTTCGGGACCCGAATCCTGAGGGCCTTTCCGACACTCCGAAGAGCCTTGACGACGCTCTTCTTGGACCGTAGCGTCCCGGTCTGAAATTGCCTCCAGCTGCCGGCTCGGTTTCCAAGGCCACGCTTCGGCCACCGGATGATGCCCTCGTACTCAGGGCGGGTGAAGCAGGTCCACTTGTTGATGTGAACGTCGATCATTATCTTCTTCCTAGAAGATTACCTACGAACGGCCTTCCGCGGCACCACCCCGGTCGTCCCGTGCTTCGGACACGGAAGATCCGCGTTGCAATCGTCGAAGTCGGTGTGATCCGCGACCCTAGCCTTGCACTTCAGATTTGAGACGCCGGCTATCGCGTCGACGCAGGCTAGGAGCTCCTGGTAGTCGAACTTCCACTCGATCATCCGGCGCATGAGGCCGAAGTCCTCCCCCTTCCCGTGGAGCCCGAGAATCTTCACGCCGCGCGCCCAGGCCATCCCGAGCTCGGCTGCCGCATCCTTGCCGGAGGGGCCGACGTAGATGACAACGTCGGCGCGCATCGCCCCGTTCGTGTCGTAGTCGAACGAACGGCGACCGGACTCGCTCCAGACCCACTCGTCGAACGGGATCGGCTTCTTGTCCTTCTGCTTCGCGTCCGGATTTTCCCCGTGGTTGTTCTCAACAAACGACCAGACCTCGTGGCACCGCTCACGTAGGAGCGTCGTAAGCATCTCGACGGCGTGCTGGTGCTTCCAGCTGGCGGCGATGTAGATATTCACTTGCGTCCTCCAATGTCTTGCGTGATCGCGCTCGCCAGATCCTGGCTGTCCTTCCAACTCATCTTGAAGGTGCAGACTGCGGCGGTATGGCCAAGCGCAACCCTCTTGGCGTCCTCGTGGTGGTGGACTTCTACCGTCACGAGTTTGGTGCCGCCGCGCCAAGTCCGGCCGATTCCAAGAACTGACTTCTTGCACTTCGGACACAGGACTGGTTTTATCTGCGTTACCATTATCTTCTGGATGGAAGATTTCTAGTCCGGCTCTCTCGGAAGCGACTTGATCGCTTCGTCGATCTTTTTATCGAGGTGCTTTTTGAGATTCCGCCACCCAATGTCCAGGGCTCCAGTCAGACGTGAGTCCGGCCCGAAGATTCGGATCTGCAGGTCCTCCCCCTCACCATCCGGCTTCACCGCAATGAGAACGAACGCACCCTGCTCTCCGACAAGAGCCTTCAGCTTGTTGTGGATGTAGTTGAGCTGCTCTGCGTCAATCTTCATCGTCAGCTACCTGACCCTTTTCGCCTTCATCTCCCCGGTCCTGCAGACGCCCGTGGCCTCGTCGCCGAAGGTCTCCGGAACGCGCAGGAACTCGACCAGGCCGGAGTCCCAGACGACCTGGATCTTCCCGCCGTCGAGGAGGATCTTGCCGGTCACCCGGTCTCCGATGCCGGCGCCGACGACCTTCTCACCCCTGAATTCCCAGACCTCCCCGAAGTTCTTGTCCGCGACCCCCGACATGATCCACTTCCCCTGGAGCCACTGCTCGATCGACGGCCGGCCCTTCGCGACGGCGGCTACGTCGGACGAGAGCGCGTCGATCTTCGCCTTCACCGCGGCGCCGCCGGCGGGATCCCCCTTCTTGATGGAGTCGTGGATCCGCTGGAGGTCCCGGAGCTCCTGCAGCTTCACCTTCGCGCAGGCCTCCTCATAGGCCTTCCGGAGCGCGTCGATCTTCGCGTCGGCCTTCGTGACGATCTGCTGGGCGTCCGGCGGGAGAGGATCCTGGACGAGCAGGACCAGAGCAATGAGGGTGGCTTTCATGACTCCTCCTACCTAATCTTATAAGTATAAGATTATACGCCGTAGGCACGCGGACGCAACAGAATTCTATCTCACGTCCCTGATAACCTTATGAAGCACGTCCAGAACCTGATAGACGTGGCCCACCTGTAAGGTCGGGTAGAGCGGCAGGGACAGTACCTCGTTCGACGCCTTCTCCGCCACGGGAAGGGCGTCTTCTGGAATGCGGTACTTCTCCTGGTAGTACTTCAGCCGGTAGACCGCCCGGAAGTGGACGCCGACCCCGATCCCTCTCCGCTGCACCTCACTCATAACGCAATCGCGATTCTGCACCCGAACGACAAAGAGGTGTCGGGCCCAGCGGACGCCGGCGCTGCTTGGCTCGAGCGGAAATACTGCGTTTCTGTCGACGAAGGCTCGGTAGGCATTGTCCAGCATGACGCGCTTTCCAAGCCAAAGGTCGATCTCCGCGAGTTGGGCGAGGCCGAGAGCAGCCTGGATGTCGCTCATGTTGTACTTCCAGCCGAGCTCAACCACATCCCAGTGTTTGTACCCGCCCGGGCCGTACCGGTCCCAGGCGCTCTTCGTGACCCCGTGCATCCGAAGGGAGCGTGCCTGGTCGGCTACGGAGGCATCGTCGGTCACGATCATCCCGCCCTCACCGGTCGTGATGTTTTTTGTCGGGTAGAAGCTGTAGCACGCCACCTTCCCGAGCTGGCCACTCGGACGCCCGCGGTACACCGTCTCGATCGCGTGGGCGGCATCCGTGATCAGGTAGATCCCAAGCTCCCCAGCGATTGTCTCGAGCTCGTCCATGTGGGCCGGGAACCCGGCAAAGTGCGTGGCGACGATGACCTTCGTCTTTGTGGTGATCTTCTCGCGAACGCTGATGGGGTCGATCGTCAGGTCCTCCGGACAGACGTCCGCGAATACCGGAACGGCGCCGACGTGCTCGATCACGCTGACCGCGGAGACGAACGTGATCGGGCTCGTAATCACCTCATCTCCCGGACCGACCTTGAGGCAGAGCAGGGTCAGGTGGAGCGCGGCCGTGCAGGAGTTGACGGCGACGGCGTGCCGGCCTCCGACGGTCAGCGCGAAAGCCTTCTCGAACTCCTCCACCTTCTGTGCCGACGACAGCCATCCAGAACGGAGCGCGCCAGCAACCGCCTGGACGTGGCTGTCGTAGATGGTCGGACGATGGAACGGGAGGAATTCAGAGCTATCCATTCTCTCGCCCACCTCTCGTCCAAACATGGAACGTAGTCGAAACACTCTTCACTCGGAAGCCGACCCTCTCGTAGAACCTGATCGCTCGATAGTTCCTTGCGGAGACCCGAACTCTCCAGATCTTCCGTGTCGGTTCGATCGCAAGAACGCCGGTGACCAGGCGATCCCCGATTCCCGTACTGCGGCGCAGACTGCTGACGGCGATCAAAGAGATTCTCCTAGCCCCGTCCGGATCGTCTTGTGTTACGAGGAACGCGTCGTCCGGCGCCTCTGTGGGCACGTAAGCCTGGTGCTCCGAGAGCCAGCGGACGTACCGCGACGAGGCCCTGTCCGACAGGCGATGATCCCGATAGAACCGGCTCTCCGGGAAGGCTTCTAAGGCTATCTCAATATGCCTCTTACTCGGGAAACACATCAGAGACACGCATGAAGTCCGAGGCTTCTCCGTTGTGAGCTGGGCTTCCATCTCGTAGAGGTAATCGAGTGCAGACACCGAGCGCATGGGATCCACCCAGCCTTCACATCTGACGAAGATGACATCGAAGTGCTCCCTGTTCCAGGCCCGGATATTGTCCAGCTCCAGTAGAGGGTTGTCTGGGAAGTTAAGAGTTCCTACCCGGACACCCAGGACATCGCTCTCCCAGGCGGACAGGACAGCTTGTGAGTTCATACGACCAATCCCTCCCACAGCCTGCCGTCCCACTCGTGACGCCCCTTCCACTCCGCAAGCACGCAACGAAGCCCGTCGTCCAGAAAATTCAGCTCCTTACCGAGGATGTCCAAAAAGAACACTGCCCGCGCCGTGGTCGAGTGGTACCTCTCGAGGTGACCCTGGCCAGCGATAGCGATCCGGTTCAGGTCCACGGTTGTCTGGCCGGCCTCCGGAAGATTGTCCTCCACGAGGGCGACCAGCTCCGGAATCGACCGGTAGAAGAGAGCGGTCTTCCCGTGTTCGAACGGGTATGGATGGATGCACCCCATGGTCCCGTCGGCGATCATCGTCGTCCGGTAGAGTGGAATCTCCCAGTAATGGTTCGTGTCCCGACCGGATCCCCG
>ERZ1292642.763-Hain-H14-01um-R1-763-length-16904-cov-13_pt1 | contig 16904 bp, 26 predicted proteins | sample MGYA00564403_ERZ1292642 | MGnify/ENA primary metagenome ERZ1292642 (study PRJEB36523, sample SAMEA6512643) | groundwater metagenome | collected 2019-01-09 | study: AquaDiva: Metagenomics assemblies of 32 groundwater samples | reverse complement strand
GTCCCCGGACCCGTCCCCGGACCCGTCCCCGGACCCGTACCCGGACCCGTACCCGTACCCGTCCCCGTACCCGTCCCCGTCCCCGGACCCGGACCCGTACCCGTCCCCGGACCCGGACCCGTACCCGGACCCGTCCCCGGACCCGTACCCGTACCCGGACCCGGACCCGTACCCGGACCTGCCACTGGCGCGCTCGATGTGCTCGCGCTCTGAGTCGTCCGCGACGAGCAGCGCCGCGTCGACATTGATCGCCGTAGCGGTCGGGAAGTGCTCGTCGCGGAACGCTCGGACTCCATCCGAGCACGCTCCTGACCGGACGACATCGTCAACGGTCAGGATCAGCAACGTATCGATCACGCACGCACCCAAGCGGCCGTTGCCGCTTCGCTGCAGATGGTGATGCTGGTGACTTCGTGCAAGCGGATACGCGGTGCCACAGCGCCGATCTTGCTGCGCGAGGTGGGACCCGTCTGCGACAGTTCCAGGAAACCAGTCGTGGTTCCGAACCGGATCGCGCAGCGCGCGTTCTCCAGTTCGATCGTCTTACCACCGTCGCGCTCCTCCACGAGCTTGCCAAAGAAGACGCCGCGGTGCTGGGTGGTCACGAGAACAGATTGATTGATCATGATGGTCTGCCTTTCGGTGTGAGCCTCAGCCTTGCCACCGGCGAGAGCAGATGTCAAACTCGAGTTTCAACTATCAACCTGGGTTTCATCTTAACCCACCGCAACCGAACGGACAGGCTAGGCTCTGAGCATGGAAGACACCAACCGATCGATCGAACAGGAATGCTCCGAGCTCGCTCGCGCCATCGCGCCTCTGGTGCTGGATGAGCTCATCACCGGCAAGGGGACGGAAGACTCGCCCCATGGCCGAGCTCTCACCGCGGCTGTCTACCGAGCCTGCGACCAGCTCGAGAACCAAGGTTCACGCAGCAACAGGATCGCGCTCCAGCTGCTCGAGGCGCTGGCCCGCTATGAGCTCGCGCTCGGTCGGCTGCTCATCGCGGGCGAGGAACCCGCCGACGAAACGTTGCCGCTCTACAAGGTGCAATGGTGCTCCTGGGTGAACGGTGGCGGCCTCGACATGCAGGAGTGGCACCCGAGCGACTGGGATACCACCGACGAGTGCGAGGCCATCGAGAAGGTCAAGCGTCTGGACATCGCGTTTGCCCCCAGGTTCCGCCACCGATTCGTGCCGGTGGCGCGATGATGCTGCGTCACGTTGATGACTGTTGCTCAGCGTTCCTGTCTGGGGATCACCTCGTGCTAGACGTTCCGGCCTGCCGTATCACCCACCGCATGCGCATCGACGACGCCTGGCACGGCGCACTGGACACGGCGCGCGAGCTGGCGTGCCAGTGGGCGCTGCCTGACAGCATCATCGAGAAGCAGATCAACGACCACCTCGACCTGCTCGACGAAGCCATGAGCGGGCTCGAACGGCGCATCATCATCGGCATCGCGCTCGGAAAGGCGGAAGCATGAGCGACGATGCCTGCGATCACCGATTCTGCAATCCGGATCGCTGCTTCATCCGGGAGCGCGATGCCGCACGCGATCAGCCCACGATCGCACCGCCCGACCGCTCATCGATCGCGAACGACCTGCGCGCCCGAGCTGACCGTCTCGACCAGATGTCTTTGCAGCTGGTGCGCCAGGCGCTCGAATTGCGCGACGTTGCCGACCGGATCGAGGGGCAATGAAACACCCGAACCGCTGGAACTACCCCGTGTACATCCCTCCTGCGCGCCGTGTCGGTTCAGGTGTGCGGCCTGTTTTAGGAACACCAATACCCCTCACCCGCGTGCGCTCCCGGCCGCGCTCCGGTATGCTGTTCGAGTTCTGCGTCGCTGTCATAATCGGGTGCGGCGCCCTGGCAGCTGTCACGCTCTGGCGTGCATGCCAATGAAAGGTGAATCAGTCATGAAGAATTATTTTCTGTCGCTATGGTTCGGAGTCTGCGCCGTCCTGACGGTGCTAGCTGGGTGCGGCGGTGAGCCGCAGGATGAGTTCTACGTTCCCGGGCAATACGATGCGGAGCCGCAGCTGCCACTGCCAGAAGACTCTGATCTGGGTGTCGCGACACAGGCGTTCTCGGCACCAGCAAGCTACGGGTTTCAGAAGAACACCACGTTCAATGCCTGCGTATCAGGCACCCGATGCCTGGTGGCGCGCGACAAGATCATGCGCCCCAAATGCCAGATCGACACCACGTATGCGGCAGGGTTCACGCTCTGCCCACTGGTGGCCGAGGAAGTGAACACGACCTGCAGTCTGTTCAATTCATTTGGATGGGACTGCGCGCTGACCACTGGCTCCAGCAACGAGCCCATTGCTCAAGGCACCTGTCCTGGAAACGGGTTCGGGTGCACGACCGTGGGCAACATCAGCGGCACAACGTTCACGCAGAGCGGACTGGTCTACCAACAGTTCAACACGTGCATCATCCAGATCAGCAAGGCCAGGCTGGAGTCAGACGCGAACTACAACGCCTCTGACTTCAACCGCAAGAAGGCCCTCATCAAGAATCTGATCCGTCATGAGCTCGGCCATTGCGCTGGACTGCCACACAACTCCACTGGCGTGATGAGCACCGCGGCGCACGAGCCGACCGCCAACTTTACGAGCGCAGAACTGCTCATGCTCAGCAACTACGTACCGTGACCACACAGGTCACATGAAAGGCAGTCAATGAAACAGAAAAGCAATCGGTTCACACAGGTCTGCTGCACGCTCACCGCGTGGCTAGCGTTCGGATGCGGGGACAGGGAAGAAAAGGCAACCCAGATCGTCACGGAAGACGGCGACACCGTCCAGTGTGACCCAACGATGGGGCCCTACGAGCCAGAGTTCGTAGGCGCGCCCGGCTACGATCCGGAAGGTTGCACACTGACCGAGCGCATGGCTCATGTCAGGCCGTTCGTCGACGAAGACTCCGAGCATATGGGGGACATCGACCGGGAAACGGTGGGCGGCAGCGGGGACCTGGGCAAGCTGACGCAGGCCATCACCGTGCCTTTCGGCACAGGCTTGGCAGTGAAGCAGGTGGCCATCGGCTCCAACGCGCTGAAGCCTGCCAACCCCGGGCACTGCGATCCAGACATCAACTGGACGACAGCGCAACCTGTTCGAGGTGAATGCCTGGTTCCGTTCGGCGTGGCACGCATCCATTGGGAAGTTTTCCCCGGCTACAACGAGAGCGTGGGGTACATGCGAAACCGAATGAAAAATGCCTGGTCCGTATGGAGTCGCAGCGTCACCTGCGGCGGGGTAACTCGCCAGACCCCGCTGCTGGCCAGCAGTGCGAGCGAGCAGCCGTTGTTCACAACCGAGGAAGACCGATACAACACGGCAGCGATATCCGTCTTCCCTATCTCGGACAGCGTCGAAGCGCAATTCGGCGCGAGCACCCGGGTTACACAAGCCATCGCAGTGGCGCGCACACCGATCCGCTTCGGCCTGCGCTACTGGGGCTGGAACTACTTGCCGATGGCCATCAATCACAACGTGATCGAAGGCTTCAAGCAAGATGCCTGCGTGGCAGCCAACGACCCGCAGCGCGGCACCAAGCTGCAACGCGCCTACGAGTACATCATGGCGCACGAACTGGGGCATATGTTCGGGCTACCGCACTTCACGTTTGGCATCATGAAGCCAAGCAACCTGACCGACTGCTCGGAGGTGTTCACGACCAATTCGCTGGCATCGAAGCCTTCCAATCTGGAGCGCATCTTGGTCAACGGACTGTCGGACACCAACGGCTTCTCGGTCTCGCTGTCCGGGCCGCAAGACCAGAGCTGCCAACAGATCATCGACGCTCTGCCCACTGACCGCGCCGACTTCCTCTGAGCTCATGACACGCAGCATCGACCACAACCCGCGCGCCGATGTTGCCCAGCGCATGCAGGATCGGGGTTACGCCCCGATCCTGCTGATGCCACGGGGCAAGCGACCGATCGACATGGGCTGGCAGGATCGCGACAACAGCGACACCGCGCGCCGGCTCCGCTGGAACCCGGATAATAATCTCGGCTGGCGCCAGGGGCTGCAACCCAACGGCAAGCGCGTGCTGGCCCTGGATGACGATGGCGGGCTTGCCGCGCTCGAGGCTACCCTAGGGGCGCTCCCTGCCACGTTCGCGCAGCAGACGCCGTCCGGCGGCAGCCACCGTGTCTACCGGGTGCCCATCGACGTCGAGCTGAACAACCGGGTGCGTGTGGCAGGCTACGCGGTGGACGTGCGCTGTGACGGCGGTTTCATCGCCATTTGGCCCAGCGAGCTCGACGCGGGGGTGTACCGCATCACGAACGAGGGGCCACTCGTCGCGCTGCCGGAGCGATGGCTAGCTGCCCTCCGTGCCGTGCCACTGCCGCCACCCGTGCCGCTGCCCAGCAACCTGACGCCGAGCCTCGAGCGGGCGCTGAAGTACACTGCGCAGTGCGAGCCAGCGGTGGCAGGTCAGGGCGGACACGCTGCGACCTTCCGGGTGGCGCTGAAGGCCGTCGAGTTTGGTCTGACGATCGCGGACACACTGTCCGTGCTGAACGAATACAACAGGCGCTGCGACCCGCCCTGGAGCCCTGCCGAGCTCCGGCATAAGGCAGAGCAGGCGCATGGGGTGGGCCGCGTCCAGCGCGGTGGTAAGCTCGCCGCCAAGGCGGCGCGGGAAAGGATGGGGACGCGATGAAATGCCCAGCCTGCGGCGCAGAAGACGACGAGCCCTGCGACGATGACTGCCCGGAGGCAGAGCGGGAATGGTTCGACGAGCAGTTCTCCGAATGGCAGTACGATCCCAACCAGGAAAGATGAAACTCTAGTTTCAATTAACGCCCGCTAACGCACGAGGTGATCTATACCTATTGAGTGGTCGCGACGGACGCGGCCCGGAACCGGAGACAGACACATGGCCAAGAAGATCGACATTGAGACGGTGCGCGGCGGCAAGACGGGCACGATCTACACGGTTTGGACCGTTAGCGTGGGACAGTCATTCGGCACATGCGGGCAGCTGCGCCGGGGCCGCAATGTGGTAGCGGAGACTGATGTGTTGCCCTACGGGTTCACCGGACCGGCGCGCGAAAAGGCTCGCGACCTGGCAGAGCAGCTCTGACCCGCCCGGCTGCGCCAGTCACGGGACGCGGCGCGGCAGGGTGGGCCAGACCCAAAGGAGAAGCACCATGCTGAACAAGTACACGACCGTGATCGTTGGCGACGTGATCGATCTGGACATGGGCACCTTCGCCGATGTCGTGGAAGCGCTCGACCCGTTCCAGGACCCGCCGAACGAGGACCAGCGGCCGGAGTGCATGGGGCACCCGGGCGACGGGATCACCGACTACTGCGACGGTTCCTGCCGACGCTACGGGTACTGAGCCACCATGCAACACATTCTCACCTGCAAGTGCGGCAGCCAGCCGCATCCCATGGAGCCCACCGAGTGGCACCACGGGTACATGCTCAGCTGTCCGAACTGCGACGAGGGCGACTACCGGTTCGGAAAGACACCCGGCGAGTGCATCGAGGCCTGGAACGACTGGTGCGACGAGCGATACCCGGCGGAGTTCACCGATGCGATGGTGACTCGCATGCGGCGCGGGTTGATGACGTTCGAGCAGGCGTGCCAGGTGGTCGAGTTCAACAAGTTTCTGCATCAGGCAGCGCTGAAGCTCGACCGCGATCGGCTCATCGACGAGGCGCGGGATTGATGGCACTCGGAATTAGTCCGGAGCAGGAGCGCCAGCGCGCGCGTGGTTGCACCGAAGGCCTGCACACCGAAGAGCTGCGCGCTTGGGCAAAGCGCGTGACTGACACGTTCGAGGACCGCTGGGAGCTCACGGCGCAGGGATGGGTTCCGCGTAAGGCTGCGCTGAAGCCATGACTGCACTCGAACAGGTCAGCGAGCGCTACGAGCAGGCAAAGCGCGAGCGCGCCGAGCACCGCATGAAGTATCGATCGGACGATCCGGTTCTGAACGAGCGCTGCTACTGCTGGTCCGAAGCACTGGCGATCCTGCAGGCCTGCCGCGGGAGCTTCGTAGTATGAGGCGCTGGCTAGCCCTCCTGCTCGTTCTCGGCTGCGGAGGCATGGCGGACGCCCCGAGCCATATCGACGTCACCATGGCGCTCGAGCAGCCGCTGAACTGGTGCTGCGAGGTGGAACAGGACGGTTTCGTACACCTCGAGTGCGGCTCGGTGCAGAAGGTCAGCGCGGTCTGCTACTGCGCCGGCGTTGTCGACACGTTCAGCGGATCCTGCCAGTAGCCTACCCGCGCGGGTCTGACACGACTCATATTGCAACACTGCGGCGCAGTGGTACTGTCCGGGTGCGTGGTGTCGCGCCTCCCCGGACCGGCCTAGGCGGGTCGGTTCGGGGTGCTCCTTCCGGAGTCGACACGTCGACGCATAGGAGAAGACACTTGACATTCACACAAGGCCTAGCCGCGCTCGGTGGATCATGACGACGCAGCCACCGCGGGATGAAGACCCGTGGGCAGGAGAGGACGTACTCTCCATGGACGAGTTCAAGAGGCGCCGCGCGGAGCTGACGAAGATACCCGGCGACAAGCAAGGCGCCGGCATCGTGCTCGGCGGACGCGATGACTGGAGAGACCTCCTGCGCTGGGTTCCGGGTGCCACCAAGAAGGCGCCGAGCACTCCAAAGAAATGCCTGGAAAACGTGCTAACCACGCTGCTCCACTGCCCAGCCTGGCAAGGCGTGGTGCGGCACAACGTGTTCACCGATCGGATGGAGCTCGCCGGCGCGCTGCCCACCGCCGAGAGCCACGTCAACCAGGACGCAGCCGGCGCCTGGCGCGACGGACCCGCGCTCTGGTGCGCAGCATGGTTCAACAGCACGCTGGGCTTCGAGCCCAGCAACGACATGATGGAGCGCTCACTCGCAGAGGTGGCACGCTCCAATCCGTACCACCCCGTGCGCGACTACCTGCAGGGGCTGAAGTGGGACGGCGTGGTGCGCACCGACGGCATGCTCTGCCAGATGTTCGGCGCGGAGAACAGCCCGGCCAACTGCGCCATAGGCAGCAAGTGGCTCATCTCCGCCGTGGCTCGCGTCATGCGCCCGGGCTGCCAGGTGGACCACATGCTGGTGCTCGAAGGGCCGCAGGGCACGCGCAAGTCGACGGCGCTGCGCACGCTCGTGGGGGACGCTTGGTTCCGGAACAGCCCGCTCGAGCTCCGCGACAAGGACGCCATGCAGGCCCTGCGCGGCTGCTGGGTGTACGAGTTCGACGAGCTCGACTCCTTCCGCGGCCGCGACGCCACCCGCGTCAAGTCTTTCATCACTGGACGCGTCGACAGCTACCGTCCACCCTACGGCCGCCATCCCATCGACGTGGCGCGCCAGTGTGCGTTCGCTGGCTCGACGAACGAGGAGCGCTACCTATCGGACCCGACCGGCAACCGTCGATTCTGGCCCGTCCTGTGCGGAGCAATCGATATCCCCGCCCTGCTGGCAGCACGCGACCAGCTCTGGGCAGAGGCCTTCCACCGGTTCGAGGCTGGCGAGCTCTGGTACGTGCCCGAGGGGGCCATTGCCGATGAGCTGCGCGCGCTGCAGGGCGAGCGCCAGGAGCTCGACCCATGGGTGGACCAGATACAGAAGTGGCTCGACGGGCTGCTCGAGATCCGGCGCCAGGACGGTGTCACGACACAGCAGGCCATGGAGTCAGGACTGGACCTCAAGGCTGCCTCGGTAGGGCGAAAAGAGGAGACCAGGGTGGGGCACGTTCTGAAATCTCTCGGGTGGGAACGACGACGTGAGATGAAAAACGGTGTTCGCAGGTACCGATACTACCCCCCTGCCCCACCTCAAACAGCCTTTGACCTACCAGGCCTGGTGTAGGTGGGTCACCACATTACACAATGCCTGCCTGGCTTTGCCCCATATGGACTACCTGCCCTACCTAGTTCCACGTAGTGCAAGGAGACAAAGAGGGAAAATCTGCACAGGGGTCCATAGGGAATTTGGGTGGACCAAGTGGGCCAGTAGGGCAACGACGCACCGCGCAAACAGAAAGGCCGGCGACTCGAAGGAGTGCCGGCCAGTTAGCTGGGGAGTTGATTGTCAGGGTAGGGAGACGTAGTCGGTACGGGGCGCGAACATCTCGAGCGCGGCCACCATGGCTGCCTCTGCAGAGCGGGCCAGTGGGACAGGCGCCGGCTCCCAGCTCTCACCGGTGGCGCTGCGGAACTCGTGCACCTTGAGCGTTCCCTTGGGCGCGAGCTCCACCTGGCGTTCCAGGATGTAGTTCGAGTACTGCCCTTTCCACTCGTGCTTGCGGATCGTGCCCTTGAAGATGCTGGTGTAGCTCATGACGTGCCTTTCGTTGTTCTCGCGCCAGAAGGCGGTCCACTCGTGCTCGCTGAAGTCGTCTGCTGTGTGCTTCATGGTGTGTGTGCCCTTTCACGCGATGATGTCGAGAAGTTCGCTGATGGCGTCAGCGTCGCCCCACTGCAGGGCGTCCGCCGCCAGGCGCCGCACCCGCTTGTAGCCGCTCGCCATCGCATTGGCCTCGATGATGATCAGGCGGTCGACTTGCTCTTGGCTCAGGTGCCGGGTGCGCAGCGTCTTCATACCCTCTATGTACGGGCCCCCAGCGAGACACGAAAGGGGAGATTGAAACCGAGGTTTCATCTTAACTCGGAGGAACTGAGGAGGGTTGTGTTGGCGCACGGGCCGGAGTGCGCTATTCTGTGTGCCGGTGACTCAGTCCATCGTAGGCCCACCCCCCCGCCGTTACGGTCCGCCGTCGAAGCTCGAGAACCCAGAGTACCGGCGCAGGACGATCCAGTACGCCACCGCAGGCCTGAGCCGGCGCGGCATCGCCAACATGCTGGGGGAGAGTTCAGGGCGCCTGTACGACTGGCTCGCAAAGGGCGCAGCCAACCCCGACGTGGAGCCCTACGGTTCTTGGCAGCGAGAGTTCTGCGCAGCGGAGCGCTCTGCAGAGCTGCTAGGCGTCGAGCTCCAGAGTCAGACGCTGGCTTGCATCGCACGGAAGGCGCCGCAGAACCGCACGCTTGCAGAGATAGCCTGGGTGGACCGCCTACTCGCGACGCGCTTCCCCCGCGACCACGGCAACGCCAGCGCTGGCACGGGCAACGCACGCGTCGAAGCACCAGAGCCTGATGGTGAAGCGTGGTGGGCCAAGCACGGGCTGCAGTCCGAGCAGCTACGCGCGCTGCTGCGCGACCCTCCCGAGAGCGTGGCTGCCGCGCTGGTGGCCGAAGGCGACGCGGTGTACGCTCGGCTCATCGCTGGGGGCTGGAAGCCGCCGGCTCTCACGAAAGGCGAATGATGAGCGAGCAATGTAAGGCGGTGCTGCTGCGCCGCGGGGTCGAGCTGCGATGCACGCGATGGCACCGAGAGGATGAGCGACCGACGCACGAGTGCGATGGCGTGTATTGGGGCGATGATGAGACGGAGTGGACTCAGTGCCCCGCCACCACCGACTACTGCGGCGAGCACTTGCGCTGCGACGACGACGACCGCGGAGAGCCGCATCGAGGCGGATTCCACACCACGCCGAGCAAGCGCTACGGCTCGATCAGCTGGAACGATGAGAAGCGCGCGCAGCCTACGGTGATGTTCTGCGGCCTGTGCATGGGGCACCGCTACGGCTCGCACGAAGCTGACTCGCTGATGCTGGCAGCGGCCACGATGCAGGACGCAGCCAACCGATTGGAGGCACTGCGTGAGCGGGTGGACTGACCGTTGGCGCGTGGTGCTCGAGTGCAAGGCCTGCTCTGCGCAGTTCGAGCACGAGCGCCCCAACCCAGCAGTCGAGCTCGCGCCCGACGGGTTGCACCGGTTCGTGATGATCGGCGCTCCCGATGAGTGCCCGCGCTGCGCCAAGAAGGAGCGCGGCGCGAAAGTCGTTGACATCCGGTGCAGACGTCCGGCAGGGTGAGCCCAGTCGCGCAGCTGCGACGTCGCGCCCCAAGGCTTCCCCCCGGCCTTGGGGCGTTGATCTATTTGAAGAGCAACCGCGCCGACTATGGACTCCGCTTCACGCGGACTCGGGTGTGACTCCCGAGCGGTGTGGGCCATTGCAGTCGAGACCAAAGGGCTGTGACACGGCCAGCCACGACTGCAACGGCGGCTCTACCTTCGCTTCGCAGCCTGCGCCTGAGCTTCCTCGAGCGCCTTCTCGAACTCCAGGATCTCCTGCTTCGCCTGCCACTCTGGCGTGCCTCGCTCCGGCTCCTTCGGTGGCGGTGGCTCGTGGTCCCCGAAGTGCGGCACGGCCGCCATCAGAGCGCTATCCCAGCCGTCGTCTTCGCACACAGGTGAGTGGTCGGTGCGCTCCTCGTTGAAGACGAGCCGGATCGCCTCGCCGCGAAGCTCCATGCACTGGTCCTGCTGCAGCTGAAAGTTCCCATTTCGTATGCTGCTTTGAACGAGCTGGATGCGCCGCAGCTTCGGTCCCTTCACGGCAGCCTGGATTGGGATGCCCCACTTTTTGAATGTGAGCTCCACCAGCTTGCCGGCGCTGCTGCTGTCGATGTGAACCACTGCATCGGGCCAGTCTTTGCGTGTCGCAACGAGCTCATCATGCAGGATGTCCAAGTCCACTTCTTTGAGCTTGCGCGAGCTCGGCAGCCAGATGTTGGGCAGCGACGAATGCGAGCACGCAACCGTGATGGCTGCCTTGTCGAGCTTCTTCAGCTTCTCGTCTTCCTCATTGTACGCACCCAAGTCGCACCCGATCGTGACGTAGTTTGGGTCGATGGGCAGCGACTGGTAGTTGTTGCGCGACGTGAGCTTGTAGATCAGAGCTGTCAGGTCCTGCACCCACTTGCCCAGGTACTCGCGCACGAACCGCGCCGGCAACAGGTGCCAGTGCTTCGGGTTCGCGATGATGTCCATCACGGAGCGCACACCAGGGGGCCACGTCTCGCGCGCCGGCACGGCCTGCATGCGCTCGAGCGTGCCGAGCCAGTACGCCAGCAGGTTGGGGATGTGAGGGTTCGTGCTCGCATCCCACTCGTGCACGGGATAGCCGGCGATGCCGGAGCTCAGTTTGTGCCAGTAGCCGACTTCGATGGGACCGGGTGTTCCGCTGGCGCTCCAGCTGCCGTTGTAGTCCGCCAGACGCGGCTCTACGCATTCGTGAATGTCGTACTCGAGCAGCTCAGACTTGATCGACGCGCACTCGTCCCAGATGGCTTCGACCCATGGCGTGCCTCGGCGCTTGTCGCATTCGAGCCGGTCGCCGCAGCCACGCAAGAGCACGCGATATTCGTTCGGCCAGACGCAGGCCCGGTCCTTCTCGCGATAGGCGATGCCGCACTTGTGAAGCTCGTTCAGCTTCCATATCGCCGGGAGCAGGATGTCCTTCGAGCGCTCGGCGCTGATGGTGACGAATACGCTCGAGCAGCCCGGGTGCGCCGCGCTCGGGCGGTGAAACTTGGCCGCGTCTGCGAAGCTCCCGCCGGCGCCGCGCCCCTTCAGCGCGATGGCCCCCTTGCGCCGGTCGAGCACGAACGGGCGCTGCCCCACGGGGGACATCGAGGCGACCACATCCGCCCACCCGGGCACGTCAACGGCGCCCATGCGCCCCGCTCCGAGGGCTATCAGGGCGCCGAGTCGAGGATCGTCCACTGGACGCAAGCTTACTGGTCGGCTAGCCTACAGTCCAATGGCGTCAAAGAAGGGCCACGTACCCGGAGGGCCGCAGCATGTCGACCTGAAGCACGGCAGCTCGGGCAAGGTGGCTGTTCCCGAGCAGACGGCGCCCCTCGCCGGCGACACGGCAGGCGATCACCCGCCGTTCACCAAGGGCAAGCGCTCCAAGTCGCTCGCGACATTCGCCTCCGAGGCCATCCAGCGCGGACACACCCAGCGCGGCAACGGGCCCGGCACCGAGCATGGCGATCCAGACCAGCGCCTGAACTGGAGCCGCATGCCGCCCGAGAAGGCAGCGATCCGGGCGCGGCAGATGGTCGAGCAGCACGAGCGCTCGCTTTCCTGGCGCCACTACATGTCGCTCCGAGGCGCCGCAGCCTACTCGAGCATTGGCCTCGGTGACCTGTTCGAGAACCTGAGCCCGTACGACGGCCCGAGCGGCTCCAGCTGGGCGCGCAAGGGGCGGAAGAGCTACTCCTACGGCGGCTGGGGCAACCGAGTCACCGAGGGCCATGCGCGCGCTGCTGCCACCACGCTGGTGGAGAAGCTGACCGGGCTGCGCCAGCCCAAGACGCAGCTGGTCGGCACCGATCTCGAGTGGGAGCTGCGCCGGCAGGGCATCTGGGCAGACCGATTCGTCGAAGGGAACATGCATCTGCCGCAGGGCGCGTTCCACGATACGTGGGACCTGGCACGCCAGGGGGCTCTGCTGGCCTGGGTGTCCACCGGCACGGCTGCAGCACGCGTCGAGCCCGACTACGTGAGCAAGCGGGTGCGAACGCAGCTGCGCAGCACGCTCAACACCTTCATCGACCCCGGCGACACGGCCAACGGTATGCCGCTCTCCTACTTCGATATCACTTGGGAGAATCCCGAGTACATGATCGAGGACCCGCGGTTCAAGAAGCACGCGGATGCGATCTGGAAGGCGAGCAAGGTCCCGCCGCAGCACGTCGCGGGCAACTACGACGGCGCCACCTTCGGGACGCGCATGGTCAAATGGATGAGCGCTTGGCGCATGCCGTTCGGCACGTTCAAGGGGCGACAGGCGGTATTCATCGAGGGCGCGCCGCCCATCCTGTGGGAGGACTGGGGTTTTCCCGAACCCCCACTGGCGTTCTACCGGTGCAACAGGTGCCTGGGTGAGCACTTCTGGGCAGAGAATTGGATCGAGATCATGCTCGATCCGCTGAACGACGCGCAGGAGGTGGACGACATGGCCCAAGAGGTGATGCGGCTCACCTCGCAAATGAACATCTCGCTCGACGGCACAAGCACCAGCCCGGCAAGCGTGCTGAACGCGAAGACCGTGAATATTCACCGGTACGACAGCAAGAAGAACGAGAAACCGCCACTCATCCAGCCCGGACAGCTTCTCAGCGCGGACTACTTCAACTACCGGCGCGAGAAGATCGGCACGGCGCAGCAGCTGAGCGGTGTTTCAGCGATGCAAGTCAGCGGCGCCAGCCCGTCACACCTGCAGAGCGGCCGCGCCATACGGCTCGAAGCCTCGCTGCTGCCCGAGCAGTTCGCGCGCAAGCTGCGCGGCTGGGAGCACTGGCTTGCCGTCGAGATTGCGACCCGCCAGATCCGCGCCGCGAAGGAGATCGGCACGGTCGACCCCGATTGGCAGGTGACCTGGCCCGGCGTCGACTTCGACAGCAAAGTCAGCGTGAAGGTGCTCGACATCGACACCACCCAGTTCCAGCTGCGGCCCTACGCTGTGAGCGAGCTCAAGAACACACCGCAGGAGCGCGCCGAGTACGCGCAGGAGCTGTTCGACCGGAAGGAGATCAGCGCTGGCCAGCTCTCCCAAATCCTCGACGGCCTGTACGACACGCCGAAGGAGACGAAGGAGATTGACGCGCAGCGCGTGCTGCTCGCCAAGAACATGGATCTGATTCTTCACGCCGATCAGGACGTGGTTGCGGATGAAGCGGCGTTTATGGCCGATCACTACCTGCCGCCCGACCCATGGACGGACCCGCCCGCAGCGCTGGCGCAGATCATCCCCGTCTACCGCCGGGCCATGGTAGACGGCGTGCCGCAGAACCGTCGCAATCTTATGAAGCGGCTGATCGAGGATGTGTTGGCCATCCAGATGCAGAACGAGAAGGATGCTGCGATGGCCCAGGCGGACGTCAGCGTGAACGCGACGCCCGAGCAGGCATTCCCCACGGGCGCCCCAGCGCCTGCCCCGATGGCTCCCCCGCCGCTAGACGCGGGCATGGGCGGCATGCCGCCCGAGAACGTTGGCGGGCCCCCAGCGCTCGCGTAAGATTCGAACGAAAGGCACGACATGGCAGCAGCACAGAAACCCGGCGGGGCAATACCCCCGTCCCCTCCACCTCCACCGCCCGTACCGGTGAGCGGCATCACACCCGCGCGCAAGGCGATCGCTCCGTCACTCACCGAGGAACCGAAGGGGCTGCGCCCCGAGCAGGCATTCGCCGACCGGCAGAAGGCAGCGATCGCCAAAGCCACCGGTGAGGGGCAGAAACAGCAGGACGCCGCGGCTGGGGAGGACGCAGCGCCGCCCCCAAAAGCGAAGCCTGCGGCAACTGCTGCGGAGCCGGCTACTTCGGGCAAGGCACCGACTGCCGCAGCTGCCAAGGCACCGGCAAGCGCAGAGGTTTCACCATCGTCGAGTACAGCAACCGATGGTGGCAAGACTGTTGAAGCACCCAAGGCCGTCTACGACTTCGCCTCGCTGAAGAAGTGGAGCGAGGAAAACCCGGAGGACGCGGCGAAGCTCTTCAAGATTCCCGAGGACACGCGACAGGAATGGATTCGCCTCAAGAACCGAGAGCGCAAGGTCAAAGAAAACATCCGAGGCGAGCACGAGAAGACCATGGCCGAGGCTCGCGCTGAACGGCAGGCAGCCGAGGAAGCACGCCAGGCGATCGACACAGCCGCTGGCAAGCTCGGCCCCATCGCGGACCTGTGGGAGGCGGTTGCCGAGAAGGTGGCCGCCGACCCGTCGAATCCGCAAGTCGACTTCGAAGCTGCCGACGCGGCGTTCCTCGAGAACGCGAAGATCTCGATCGACGACTACATGCGCCTGCGCGCGCGCCGCTCAATCGGCTCGAGCTCGGACGCGGTGCGCCTGCGCGTCGAGAATCAGAAGCTGAAGCGCGAGCTCGCCGGCAAGCCGAGCGACACGCTCAAGACAACGGCTGCGGGGGAATCAACCAAGAAAGACGAGGCTGCAACGGCACCCCCCGCGGCCGCCAAGACAAACGCCCGCGACTGGTCCGGAGAGCTCGACGGAAAACACAAGCTGAAGCAGCTCGACGGCTGGAACGACATGCTCGACGTCGAGATGCGCAAATATCGCGACTCGGACACCGACGAGTACGACGCAGACCCGAACGAGATAGCTGACAAGCTACTGAAGCGCGAGATCGCACGCATGATGGAGGACGATCCGCCCGCCGACCCTCCGCAGCGCTCGCGCACGCAAGCGGCCAAGCCAGCGCAGACGCGCCCCGTCGTCAAGCCGAGGGACAGCGGCGATGGCGTGCCCTCTGCGGCGTCTCTCACCCCGCGTATGACGGCGCCGGACGACGAGAAAGACGAAGTGCAGCTGCGCGGTGGCAAGAAGCTGACATGGAGCCAGATCCAGAACCGGGCGATCACGCGGGCGCAGCAGCGCGCGCGGGGGGAGATCGAGTAGTGCTGACCGTGGACGAATCGATCGGTCTTGGTACTCACTCTGGCTGCGTGCCTGTGGGTGCTGGACATGTTTGGCGTACTGGACAGGCTGAGGCGATGAGAACGCGCCACCCGTTCGCGGACATCGAGGAACGCCTGGCCCCGCCGGGTACCGTACTGACCGACGGGATCGAGCGCTGGACCGTCGGCGGCGAGCGCCCGGCGCCACCGGAGGTCATCGTAGCGCCCCCCGCGCGCGGGCTCGCTGCGCATCGAGGCGAGAACCGTCGACAGCGCCGCCGAGCGGTGGCAACGTTCGCCGGACCGAAGGAGCTCGGGCCCGGCCTGCGCCGTGACCTGCTCGAGAAGCGCCAGGCGAAGGCGCTCGGCACATTGGACCCGGCGCTACGGCGCCTGCAACGAAAGGCACTCAGTAAATGACGAAGCAAGAAGTGATGGCCGCTCTCACGCAGAAGATGCAGGCCAATCGAGACGAAGTTCAGCGACAGCTCGAGTTCGTGGCGACGCTGCCCGGACACACGGTGCACCAGTTCGACGAGAAGACGGGGCGCGATGTGGACCTGCTGCACCAGCTCTCGGTGACGTGGAAGGAGGGCCAAGCGCTGCGCGAGCTCGCGCTGGAACTGGTCGGCATCGTCTACGACAAGCCGGCGCAGGTTCCGCCCGAGGCTCGGCCATCGTGAGACCATCGGACACGCTCTCTGGCTTGCCTCCGCAGTTCGAGACGCGCAGCGAGTCGGAGAAGTGGCAAGGCGCCTTCAAGCAGGCCCAGGGCATCGTACGCGAGCAGGGCGAGGTGATGAGCGCCACCCTGACGAACAACCGCAGCTTGTGGGAGACGAACAAGAAGCTGCGCGCGGACATCAAGACGGCGCTGGCGGCTGCAGCCAAGATGGAGTCTGAGCGCAACGCGCTGCAGCGCTGGATCGACGCGATCCCCAAGGACATCCTGCCATCGGCGCTGCTGCAGCAGGAGAACGAATCGCTGAAGAAGGCGAACGCCACCCTGGTGCAGCAGCTCACCGCCTCCATGTATCCCGAGCTCGATACCGATAAGCGCCGCGCCGAGCTCCAGCGCGTGAAGGCTCAAGAGGCGGAATTGCAGGCATCCGGGCTCGTGCCTACAGCGGAAGACATCGCCCGCCAGGACCACGCGCGCGACGCGCAGGGCGACGCCTTCAAGTTCGACCCCGTGCAGGTCCGCCCCACCGGGGCTTGACATCCCACGGTCGGCCTGTCAGCTTTGATGGGCCGACCGGGGTAATCCGGTAACCCGAGCAGGGGCCCCAACTGCTAGCCCGCGTCCGGGCAGATAGGCGAGCGTCGACACCGCGAAGTGTCGTTCCTCCCTACCCTCCAAAGGACGCGGCATGTCCAAGTTTCTCGACAGTTTCGCGCACGACCTGTTCCCAGATGAGCAGACGCTGCAGGCTTTCAGCTTCGTTCGGCGCCCAGTGCTCGCGAAGCTCGAGCAGAAGGTTCACAACAGCGTGGGCCGGACCTGGGCATACCCGGCGCTCCTCCAGGCATCCGTAGCGCAGGGCACGACCCGCGCCGGTGTGCAGGAGCAGCAGGCGCAGG
>ERZ1292642.762-Hain-H14-01um-R1-762-length-16927-cov-4_pt1 | contig 16927 bp, 16 predicted proteins | sample MGYA00564403_ERZ1292642 | MGnify/ENA primary metagenome ERZ1292642 (study PRJEB36523, sample SAMEA6512643) | groundwater metagenome | collected 2019-01-09 | study: AquaDiva: Metagenomics assemblies of 32 groundwater samples | reverse complement strand
GTTGGCCGACGACCGCTTCGCCCTGGACGCCGTGCATGCGAACGCGCAGGACGTGAACGAGTCCGAGATGTCCGTCGCGTTCACCTTCGCCGACGGCAACCGCCGCGACGGGGTAGGCGACCTGCTGGAAGTCGGCGGCATCAACTGTTCCCGCCATCGCAAGAACCCCGTCGTCCTCTTCGACCACGGGAAGCAGATCGTTCTGCCCGTGGCGATGGCGGAAGATCCCCGGACGAAAGCGTACACGATCAACATCGACCCCGTCGCCAAGACGGCAGCCGTGAAGGCGTACTTCTACCAGAGCGGGCAGGACAAGGCCCACGCCCTTTTCTGCGAACAGCTTTTCGACATGATGGCGAAGGGCTACGTCCGCGGCGGCAGTATCGGCTACACGGTGATTCACGCGCGGGAGATTTCCCCCGACCACGCCACCGGGACGCCCAAGGGTCTGCACCTGCTCAGCACGCTCATGCTCGAAGCGTCCGCCGTGGTGATGCCGGCGAACCCCGACACGGTGCGAAAGGCGTTGAGCCTGCCCATCGTCTGCGGCAAGCCGATGTCACCCGTGCTGTACAAGTCCCTCGCCGCCTACGCCCCCGCCCCGAAGGCGATGGTGACGGGCGGCTGGGTGGACCTGTCGCAGATCAAGAGCGTCCGGGCGCAGTACAAGGCCAGGGACGCCAAGTGGGAGAACGTCACCGACTTCGAGGTCGGGCATGTCGTCGTCCTCCGCGGCTGGCTGGGCCGAGTCAACAAGACCACCCGCAAAACGGAGCCGTTCGGCCAGACCGGCGACCGCGCCCGGATCGTGTCGAAGGAAGGATCGCTCCTCACCATCGAGCGGAGCGACGGCGTCACGACCGTCGTCACCGGGGCCGACGTCCGCAAGGGCAAGGGGCTGGAATTCACGCCGCGGATCAAGAGCATTCGGGCGATGTACCGGAAGTCGATTGACAGCGACGAAGCCGCCGCCAAGGAAGCGGACAAGGATTCCCATCTCCCACACGTCCGGGAAGGGATGCGCGTCTGCAATGGATGCGGCAAACGATACCACACCGTCGCCAAGGCGGAATCGTGCTGCGGGTCAGGGATCATGTCGTTGCGCGGCGGGGGGCGTCCCTCCGGCGTGAAAGCGATGGGTACCGATTCCAACGGGCCCGACCCCGAGATTCTTGCCGTCGAAACCAAGTCCCTCGACATGAAGGCCATCCGGCAGGGATACCGCAAGTCCGCCGCCCGCCGGCTGCGAAAGTCCGTCCCCGGCACGACCGCCCTTCGCGTTAGCCGGAAGCAACTGGACAGGCTCCGTGCCGACGCCGAGACCGCGGGCGTCAAGGCGGTCGTCACCGGCGAGGACGGCGACAACTACAGGGTCAAACTGACGGGCGACGACACCGCCATCGACCGCGTGGCGAAGACCTACGGCATCCGGTACTAAGAGGCACACATGGACCCCGACACGAACTACATGGGCGACAACCCCGCGATGCCGGAAGCTGCCGCCGAACGCCGCGAGCCGCACGGCGCGGCCATGCTCCGCCGCTTCCACAAGGACCACAACATCCTCATGGGCGACTACCACGACGGGATGCAGATCCTGGAGCCGGACAGCGCCGTGCGGAAGCACTTCACCAAGCACATGACCCGCATGGAGGACGCCCTCGGCGAGACGGAGGGGCTGTTCGGGAAGCACTACAAGGACTACGACCCGCTCGAAGACGCGATGGAAGTGGACGTCGATGCCGACGGCGACGGGGACACCGACGTCGAAATCGAGGTGGCCACGGACGACGCCGACGCCAGCGATAACGAGGTCGATCCCGACGCCACCGTCCCGGCCGACAGCGGCGACCCGGAAGAGCCGACCCCCGAGGAAGCCGTCGAGGGCATGGACCTGAAGCGGATGAAGGGGAAGAAGACGAAGTCGGCCCCGGCCAGGGGCAAGACCCTCCCGAACGCTAAGCGGAAGAACGCTGACTTCCCCGCCGAAGACGTCGTCGCCCCCGAAGAGGACTTGCCCCGCCACACGCAGGAACTCAGCGACGACGAAAAGGAAGACGTCCGCGAGGCCAAGGGCTACTGCAAGGCCATCTCGGAGGCACCCGACCTCAGCGACGACGACCGCCACGAGGCGTACCACCACGGCAAGATGATGGACCGGATCGCGGTCGGCCGCCAGTCCAAGGCGATGGCGAGTCCGCACGAGGACGGCTACAAGAGCATCGACGAGATGGACGACGCCCACCCGGCCCGGAAGGCGTGCGGCGCGGCGGCCAAGTATTTCAAGGCCGTCACCAACGAGCGGGCTTTCGGGGACGCCCACCGGCAGGAAGCGGGTGTGCATATGAAGGCGTTCGACGAAGCCGTTCCCGACGCCCTGGGCGACGAAACCGGGGCCGTCGTCGAGGAGTCCGGCTCCCCCGTCGATAACGCCGAAGTCGCCATCGACGACGCCGACGCGGAGACGCTCAAGTCGCTGGTCGCGTCCCGCCGCAAGATGCTCGACGACCTGAAGATCATCCGCCGGGCCATCGCCTGAACGACTCATCCTCTCGGGGCGCGTAGCCTTGGGAGTTTACCCGTAGACCACATCCGAGAGGATAACAGACCATGTCCGACGCTATCGTGAAAGAACTGGTGGAGCAGAACAAGGTCATGGCGGCGGAACTGGCGAGCGTGAAGGGACTCCTCGCCAAGATGCCCGCCCCCGGCCACCCCTCCCCACAGTCCGTTTTCGGCGGAAACATCCGCATCGGCGAGAACCCGCTGACGTCCCGCGGCTTCAGCTTCATGAAGATGCTGGGGGTGTTGACCGGCGGCATCCCGGACAGCGAGGCGAAGGTCGAACGCGACATCGCGCAGCGTCTCCAGAACGTCTACTCCAAGAGCGACGGCGGCTACTCCCCCCGGAGCAAGCTGGGCGTCAACGGCTTCCTCGCGCCGCTGTCCACGTCACTGATGCAGGACAGCGTCGTCGATCCCGCCTTCCGCCACGAAATGAAGGCGCTCACCGCCGCGGGCGTGTCCGGGGCCGACCTTGACGAGATGTCGTGGATCAACCGCAAACGGTACGGGTCGAAGGCTCTGTCGTGGCTCACCGACGAGCGGGGCGGCGCACTGGTCGCGCCCCCGGAGATGGGCGAACTCATCGAACTGCGCCGCAACAAGGAAGCCCTCATCAACGCCGGTGCCCGCGTCGTGCCGCTGCCGCCCCAGGGCCGGATGAAGTACCCGCGGCAGACGGCGGCATCGACCGCCTACTGGGTCGGCGAGAACTCGCCCATCGGCGAGTCGGACATCAAGACGGGCGAGGTCAACCTCCAGGCGAAGAAGCTCGCCGTCCTCATCAAAATGCCGAACGAACTGGTCCGCTTCGCGTCTCCCGCGGCCGAAGCCCTGGTCCGCGACGACATGACCAAGTCGCTCGCCCTCGGCCTCGACCTCGCCGGCCTCGAAGGCGTCGGCAACGACAACCGGCCGGAGGGTCTGCTGAACAAGTCGGGCATCACCCGCATCAGCAGCAGCCAGCCGAACGCCAACGGCGACCGCCTCGTCGGCCAGGACTTCTACCGCATGATCGCGGCCGTCGAAGAGGCCAACGCGGAGTTCGAGGGCTTCGTGATGCGGCCCAAGACGCTCTACAAGGCGTTCCAGCTTCGCGCCGACGCCGTCGGTCAAGGGGACAACGCCGGGCCGTTCCTGTTCAACCTCATCCGTGAGGGCAACGACAAGGCGTTCGCGACCATCGGCGGCTACCCGGTCACCAAGTCCACGCAGGTGAGCCAGAACCAGAGCAAGGGCAACGCGAACAACCTGACCTACATCCTCGGCGGCATGTGGTCCGACATGCTGATCGGCATGTTCGGGGCCATCGAGTTCGCGGCGACCGGCCTCGGCGACACGCCGTTCGTGAATGATCAGACGTGGGTGCGCGGCATCCTGTCGGCCGACGTGGCGGTTCGTCACGAGGCCGCCTTCGTCCTCATGTCGAGTCTTGACCTCAGCCTGTAATCGTCGGCCGACGCGGCGGGTTCGGCACGGACCCGCCCTCGCCCTCACCATACACCCCATCCGGGAGACTGATACATGTCCGCGAGCTACATCGTCGATCTGTCCACCACGACGGTCAGTCAGGTTTCCATCCCCCCGACGGCCGTCGGCTTCAACCCGTCGAGCGGCGTCATCGTCGGTTCCGGCGTGGACATGAAGGACGCCCGCACCTACTGCAACTTGTTCGTCGCCGCGGGGGCGGGCACGGGCGGCTTCCGCGTCGCCGTGCAGACGTCCGACAGTCTCACGTCGGGCAGCTTCACCGACCCGACCAGCGGCCTCGCCGCACTGCCGACGAACTTCCTGTCGGGCGGCATCGCCGTGTTCAACAGCGGCAACCTCCACAGCGGACTGCCGTTCATGGACTTCTCCGCCTTCCAGCGGCCCCACCGCTACGCGCGGGCGGTCATCCTCAGCGGCGACACCTTCGCCGCCCCGGTGGCCGTCGGTTTCGTCGAGCAGGCGAGCGTCACCACCAGCGGCGTCGGCTACAGCTACGCCCCGCAGACGGCATCGCCGATCAACGTGTGATCCCCTTAGCGGGGGGACGTTCCGGGGTGGCGACCACACACCGCGCCCCGGAACACTTTCTTCGGAGCTTCGATGTACTTCAACGACCTCGCCGAAGTCAAGCGACTGCTCGACATCGACCCCCTGGACACCCAGGAGGATGCGAAACTGTGGCTGTACATCGAGACGGCCACCGAAGTCATCGAGACGTACATCAACCGCAAGAACATCATGAAGCGGGCGCGTACCGAGTACCTCAACGGTACGAACACGTCCCGCCTCTGCCTGAACCACCGCCCCGTCTACTCCACGCCGCAACCCGTGATGTACTACTCGGGCAGCAGCCTTGGGGGCACGAGTGCGGATGCTTTTGATAACGCCCAGGTGATCCCTTACGGGCAGTCGTATTATCTCGAAGTGGACGACTTCGAGAACGGCGTGTCGCACTCGGGGATTCTCCGGCTGGCGCGGAGTACGTTCCGCGTGCCGTTCGCTCGATCCGCCGGGATGCTCTCGCCCTACATCATCAGCGACACGGGGAGCTATAAGGTCACCTACACGGGCGGGTACACCCTCGACAACCTGCCGTCCGCCTTCCGGCAGGCGTGCGCGTTGCTGGTGGCGAAGATGCGGTTCATCTTCCCGCTCGGTCTGGAACTGTCCTCCGACTCGTTTGAAGGCGTGTCGGCGTCCATCATGGGCAACCAGAAGGACTACCTGCAATCGCTCATCAAGCCGTTACTCTTCACCTACCGCAACCGCCGATTCGGATGAGGTGAACCATGCCACTGAACGCGCGAAACACCCGGCAGCGACACCGCTGCATCTGGGTCGGCCGTCAGGAAACGGTGACGCTCCTCGCCCGCGGGAACAACGTCTGGGAACCGGGCGGGGTGAATGACGCCGTCGTCGTCCGGTCCGTGACGCTGTTCCGCTGCCTGTGGGGGCCGATTGACAAGTCGGGCAGCATCCTGGATAACGAGCGGGCGGCCTACATGGATCGCCGCCTGACGATCCCCCGGAGCGAGATGGACCGCGTCGGCGTCCCGTACATCAACGCGGCGTTCTTCGTCGTGGACAAGTTTGGCCGCTTTTGGACGGCAACAGCCAGTCCGCCCATCCACGCCGCGCTTTTCGAGAACTACATCAGCATGACGTGCCACCGGATCGACCCCCCGAACCTCGTCTACACGGAGAGGTAATGGCGCGATCCTACCAGCTGTTCGGCGAATTTCTAGTCCTCGTCACCGGGGCCGTCTTCGACAACCAACTTATCGAATGGGGACTCACCCGCGACCCGATCAGCGTCGAGCCGCGGTTCCGCAACCAGGACATCCAGACGGACGAGTGGGGACCGGACGTGCCTATCGACGTGCGGACGCAGGCCACGGAAGCCGTGATCCGCATGACGCTGATCCACTACGACGACGCCGTCACGAAAGCCGTGACGCGGCAGACGATGGGCGGCACGCAACTCGGCACGGGGGCCGTGTGGGCGGACGGGGTGTGCGGGCCGTCGGGGCGGACGATGGGCGGCGGCGTCCCTTTGGGCTTCTTCGGGAACCGCTTCATCACTCTGTTCCTCAAGCCCGCGCGGGGCAACAGCCTGCCGTGGCGGTTCCCGGCGACGTACATGATCGACTCGCTCGCGGTGCCGCTCGGGACGGCGGTGACGGAGTTGGGCGTGATGATGCGGGCCATCCCGTACAAGCCGGTCATCGACGACACCGGGACCACCCCGGAGATTCTGTTGGACGGGGCAATCGTCTGGGACTACTTCGACCTGTCCGTCCTGTTCAACGCGGCGGGTACGACGTACATCCCGCCCGCCAGTTTCCCCGCCCCGATCAACGACTACGGGGAAGAAATCAACGTCATACCCGAACGCGAACTGTCGCCGGGGTGATTGCGGGTAAATCGGGACTGCGGTACAATCGGGATAACACAATCCACGCGGGAGGCCATACATGGGCAGGTCGTACTATTTGGAGGCCGGGTGCATGGCGGCAGTTAAAGGCAGGGCCGACCTGCCTTTGATCTCCTCCCTCACCGAACTCGGACTGGCGCAGGATTCGATCCAGATCCAGGTGACCGCCAACCGGAAGAACATCCGCGTGGACGCCTACGGCGACTCCCCACCGGAACAACAGTTCTTCGGGGCCGGGGCGTCGATCAACATGACGCTCATCCACTTCGACGCCGCCGTACTCGACCAGTGCCTCAGCGAGTCGTTCGGCGGTGCGCCTACCGCGGGCACCCTCGGCGTCGCGGGTGGTCTGATGGGCAACGGCGTCACCCGGTTCGCTCCGGGGGGTGCAGCGGGCTGGCACTTCGTCGGCCTCAACCTCATCTCGTCAGCCGGTCAGCGGCCGTGGCGGTTCCTTAACACCTGCCTCAGCGACAACCCCATCCAGTTCCCCATCGGGACGGAAGTGTCGGCGGTGCAGACGAACTGGCAGGCGTTCCCATACAGCGTCGATCCCTGGAACGGCGGTCTCGGGTCGTATTCGGTTCCCCTATGGGATTATGTGCTGGACACCTGAACACTACTGACACGGTGTTCAGTATACGCCACCCTCCCCGCTAAGAGGTCCGCATGTTCTCCTGGCTCAAGTCGTTCTTCACCCGCTCGCGCACCGCGGAGGGCGGCTACGACACCTTCCACGTCGCCCGCCGCCTGATCTACCGCTACAGCGATGGGACGAAGCTGGTACAGGCCGACCCGATCATCCTGTACCGGAAACTGATGAGCGTCTACAACGACATCGACGCCAACAACACCCTCGCCCGGTCGCAGTCGAAGAACGCCGCGAAGGGCCAGGAAGCGGTCGTCAAGTACATCCGGCAGGTGTTCGACGTGAAACCCTTCGAGGAAGGCGGCCTCACCGAGACGGAGACGACGGCACTCCTGGATCACTTTCTCATCTACTGCGATGAAGTAAAAAAAAATTCCGGGATCGGGCCGAACTCTGCGACTACGACGCCGGCCGATACGTCGTCGTCTACGCCATCTTCGGACTCGGCCTCTTCCGCCGAACCCTCGCCGCCGACGAAGAGTTCGCCCTCTGGCTCTTCCGAAAGCGGCGACTCTACCGGGACGCCTACGTCGTCTCCCTCGGGGCCGGAATCGCCCTCGGAAATATCACCCCCGGAGTCGAATTCTTCCGCGCCGTGACGGACGGGGAGGCCGAAGCGGCGGCGATGAAGGCGAGACACGACGCGGCCCGTAAGGCGAGGGAACAGTGAAAGACAACGTACTCGACCTCGCCTACAAGACGCAGCAGGCGTTACTTCGTAGCATCTCCGCGCGGATGCCTTCCGATCCCGCGCGGCCGCCGGACAAGATCAAGAAAGACGACTCGCAGGGGCCGGACGACGAGCAGCGGACCCGCAGCGACGAAATGCTCGTGGACATGCTGCGGAAGCTGGTCCCCGTCCTGTCGTCGATGGACCGGCGGGAACGGCAGAACGACCGCGACCAGCCGTCGCCTTTTGTAGCCACCCAGGACGCCGTACAGCGGCCGTCCGGGCCGGTTGACAAGCAGGGCATGGCCGGGCTGATCGACGCTCTTAAGGCCGCCATGAAGGACGCCCCGCGGCACGCCCCCCACGAGTCGCAGTCGGTGAAGGAGTGGTTCTTCGGGACGAAGAAGGAAGAGGGCGTCTCGGAGGAAGAGAAGACGAAGACGGTGGACGCCCGCCGCCAGGAAGTCGAGCGTGCCGAAAAGGAAACGGCGCGACTCCAACAGCAGGAACACAAGCGGGAATCCGACGTCTTCCGGGCGCACGAGAAGTTGCAGAAGATCCCCGAGACGAAGGTCAAGTTGCGCGAGAGGGCGCAGGAGCGGGTGGACCGATCCCACGACGCCCTCGAAGCCACCCGCGACAAGCTCGGCAAGAGCCAGGAAGGCGTCAAGGCGGCCCGCGAAGGACTCGCCGGGGCGATGGAAATGCCCGTCGGAAAAGAGGGCAAGGTCGGCAAGTTCGGCGACATGCTCGGCAGCATGCAGAAGCAGGGCGCGGGCGGCATCGACGGGTTGAAGGGCATGCTCGCCGGACTCGGACAGATGCACAAGGCCACGGGCAAGGACGACATCGCCGGACTCGGCGGAGGGGCGGTCAAGGCTGCCGGGGGCGGCATCGGCATGGCCGTGGGCGCGTTGGGCGGGGGTCCGGTAGGTGCGGCCGTCGTGGGCGGTCTGACGGCCGTGGGGACGGCGGCGTTCTCCGCGGTGGGCAAGCTTCAGGAGTGGAGTAACACCCTCCACGAATCCAACCTCCGCTTCGCCGAATTCTCGGGCGCGATGGCGCAGATGGCGGCGAATCAGCAGGTCCGCGAGATGATGCTCGGCAAGGCCCGCGGCGACCGCCGGGCCGGGGCGGCGACCGAACTGGCGAACGCCAAACAGAATCTCGCCGAGACGATGGCACCCGTGCAGGACGCCTTCGACAACGGCATATCCAAGTTGTACACGCTCGGCCTCCAGGGCATCAACAAGATAGCCGAACCGCTCGTGAAGATACTGGAATACGTCGGCCTCATCGACGACAAGGACAAGCCGACCAACGACGATCTCCGCATGCCCGAGTGGATCGAGGACACGCGGAAAGACTTCTCCGACACGGAGGGCTTCTGGTAATGGCAACCGTCCGATACAACGGCGTGACGCTGCCCTACGCCATGCACTCCAGTTTCAACCAGGAAGCCGTGCCGGACGAATCGGGCACCGACTGGACGTTGATGAAGTTCGACATCAGCGTGTCGTGCGTCGTCGGCGTGGACTACATCCGCCTATTGCTGCCCGACCTCGAAGGGGCGTCCAACCCCGACTCGGCCGCGGCGATCATGAACCTCGTCCGGGTGCGGCTGTTGCAGCGGCGGAAAACGTTGTCGGTCGTCGTCAACGGCGTCGAGTTGATCCCGGCAAGGATGAACAACCAGCCGGGCACGGTGGACGCGAAGAATGGCCCGATCCCGCAGTCGTGTCTTGTCACGGAACTGTCTTCCGAAACGTTCATGGTCAGTTTCCACATCATCGCGCATTATTGGCAGAATCTCCGCGAGGGCGTGACGCAGGATCTCGTTCTGAGAAACACCAACGGCGGGGCCGTCATCAGCAACCGCTGGACGGAGATGGTGGACATGGACGACTGCATGAAGTCCACCAAGACGCGGAACGGTACGTTCACCATTCGTTCCGACAACCGGCAGGGGCTGATCGCCGACCTCCTGCGGGCGCAAATGGCCGTCGTCGGCATTCCCGACGGGTATCTGCGGAAGTCCTCCCGCTACGAAATTTCCGCCGACGGACTTTCGGTGAAGTACTCGATCACGGATGAGGAGTATTTCAAGCCCCCGCCCGCAGGCGTCTATCGGGCGCAGGGGACATTCACGATGACCACGTCGAAACTGGGCGTGTTCACCTACGCCGAGTGCCGCGTGAAGCTCACCGGAACACAGTCGAATTCGCTGACGCCGCAAAACCGACTCGTGCAACTGGCGGTCGGCATGGCGGCGCAGAAGGTGTACATCGCCGGGGCGAAGACGCTTGCCGAGGACAAGCAGAAGGGCAAGGGATTCTCGATGCTCGAATCGGCCAACGTCGCCGTCGAGATGTGGGAGAACTCCGTCACGGTGTCGATCCGGGCGATGGTGCAGAAGGGGAAGAAGCGGATCGACGGCGTGTCTTTCGCCCCCGACGCCTACTTGAAAAACGCCGCGGTGACGAAGGTGCCCGGATGCGAGGGGCCGCGACCCCGGCCGACCTACTACGACCGCGGCACCGCGGGCATCATCCTCCAGGCCGCCGCCTACTACGATCCCAGCCTGGAAAACACGCAACTCGCCGGCGGCACGGGTTACGCCATCAGTCCGCTCGCCGAAGTCACCAGCAAGACCAACGCCCAGATGAACCGCGGCCAGGTGCCGGGGGCCGCCGGTCGCGAAGGGGAGAACGTCTGATGGAAGATCAGTGCCCGGAAGGCATGGGAGTGAAACGATTCCCCGCGGATCGGTGGACGGAATCCGCCGATATGGCGGTCGCCGCTTTGCAAGAACTCCTCGATACGGGTTCCCGGACAGGCGTCCGTAACTTCACCCGCGGGGCAATGGCGTTCATTCTGACTGCGGAAGCGTTTGCGCGGATGGCCCGGTACGTTTTCGCAGTGTCCCCCGGTCCCGTGCTTGACATGAGATGCGCCGCACTCGCTTTCTCCACGACGTGCTACCGCGGTGGATGCCCGGAGAACATCGCACCCATCGATTTCGGCACATTCCTCATGCGGGTACTGACGGATCTGAACGACGGAACTTCGCGAAGTGAGGAAGACATCCGCACGACCCTACGATTCTTCGTCACCCTCGCCGCGGTGTGTCGGGAGAAGTACGAACGGCGGATGCCGCCGATAGGAGCGTAACCGATGCCACAGTACCCCAAGGGCGTCCCCGTCCCGCCGGCTCAAGTGTCGCAGTCCAACGAGAACTTCGACAACGTCACCAGCGACGGCAAGTTCGCCACGCCGCCGGACAACGGCAGCGTCTACCCGACGTACAAGGTCCGCCACCGCTACGAGGGCGACCCGCACATCTACATGCTCGGCACCACGGCCGACCCTACCGCGTCGCCGTACTCCGACCCGGTCGCGTTCGTGCAACTGTCGCAGGAGACGCGGCTATGGATCTGCGAATGGTCCGCGACACGGTGGGGCGAGAAACCCAAGATGCCCGACTACCGGATCGCCGATACGGGGTGGGTATTCATGAAGGCGATCTTCCAGCCGGAACAGACGCTGGTGGGGGCGGACGGAGTGTCTGTAGTCTACAAGGTCAGCGGGACGTACATCTACGGCAGGCGTCGCCCCTCGCCGCTCATCACGTCCGAGATGACCTTCCCCGTCCCGCCGTTCTTCGACGGGATCACGAACACGGAGCGTTCGTTCTCCGCCGACATGTTCCAGCAGGGCATCATCCAGCCGCCCGGCGGGCAGTTGACCGCCCCGTCCGGCGGCGTCTACATCGGGCCGTTCCCCTCGTGAGGTAAGCCATGCTCAGTTTCTCCGACGCCACCGGCAACCTCTTCAACCGCATCGGGCGGCTCGGCAAGCTCGTGTCGATCTCCGACGCCTATCAGGCCGAGACGGTGACGTACTTCACCGATACGACCGTCGGGGCGACGGCGCAGTACAACGCCGAGGCCGACATCCAGGCGACCATCGGCGGCGACTACCAGAGCTTCGCCAACGTCCCTTCGGGGATGGGCGGCTTCGTCTCCGGCGTGGCGCAAGCCACCCTCTCCCGGATGGTGTACCGCGACAACCCCATGTTCGGCATGACGCTGGACACGATCAACAACCCCGTCGCGTTGGCCGAACTCCTACGGCAGATGACCGAGGCGGGGGCGAGTGTCCTCGCCACGCCCTGCACGGCGACGCCGCCGGCCATCGTCGGCTTCGGCACGGGGGCGGTGGTCGCGAGCGTGATCCGCCCCTTCGACGGGCGGACGCTGGAGAACTGCTTTTCCGAGGTCATCCGGGTCGCGTGCGTGGCGGACAGCTACAACGGTGGGGCGACTGCCGGCAGCGAACCGTTCACTGCCTACGGCGTCGGCACGTCCGGCAACTTCGACTTCACATGGCCCAACGGCTCCGGGTGCGCGGCCCCCGTGTCGGCGACGGACGGCAGCGTCAGCGGGGCGGCGGGGAACGAACTGACGAACTCGGGATTCGACGCCTTCACCGGCGACGCCCCGGACGACTGGACGATCAACGTCGGGTCGGCGGGCACGGACTTCTTCGAGGAGGTCACCGAGGTCTACGGCACCGGGAAAGCGTTGCGCGTGCTGGGCACGGGCGTCCTCGTGTCCATCCAGCAGGCGTTCGGGTCGAGTGCGGGCACGCCCAACACGCTCACCGAGCAAACGTCCTACGCCGTCAACCTGTGGATGAAACGGGACGGCGGCGTCCAGTTCGGCACGGGGACGCTGGTGGTGGACCTGATCGACGACGGCGGCACGGTCACCGAGGACATCGCGGGTGTGCCGAATACCGCGACTTTCGACCTGACGACGCTGAACACGTTCTATGCAGCTTTCAACGCCGTCTTCCGCACGCCTCTGGTGGTCGGGACCGTCTTCCTCCGCTACCGGCTGACGGTGGGCACGCCTGCCGGCAGGAGCTTCTACATCGACCGGACGGCCCTCGCGGAGATGACGCAGACGTACACCGCCGGGCCGTTCGTGGCGGTGTTCAGCGGGGACGTGCCGTTCCTGGCGAACGACTACTGCCCGGTAACGGTGGTGAATCCTCGCGGGGCGGGCGGGAGTGCCGACACGTTCCAGACGTTGTTCGCCCGGCTGTTTCCCGATATGATCGACTCGGGGGTGATGCTGAATTCCAGCGCCACGCCGACGATCTCCGACACGCTCATCACCGCGGGGTAATGCGCGAGCGAATCGGGCAGTTTCGGGTAATGTTTCGACGTAACTAGTTGTAGAATAACAACTTAGATGCGCGAAAAACTCAAGGCCACATAAACCATGCCGTCTGCCTTCCAACTGACCTTCGCGGGCGTCCCCTTCGCCCTCGATTCCGCTACCCTGGTCCGGGCCGAAACCACCCCCCGGACTACGGGGACGGGCATGTACACGGAGGACGAGAATTACCTGACGCGGTTCCAGCCCCTGCCCGACTTCATCGACGAACTCGACCGGATGATTCCCTTCCGCTACCGGGAGGATTTCGCCTACCACCCCGACGTACACGACCCGGCCCTTGCCGGTATCGCTCACGCCAAGGGGATGCGCAACCCGGCCGACGTGCGGGCCATGATCGGGGAATTCTACTACCCGCCGACCGCGTCGAGATGGTCCATCTTCCGCGGCCTCGCCACGTCGTCGCAAGTCGCCCGGATGCGGGAGGCGACGGGCGGTTTCCACAACGCCGGGACGTTCGTCGTCTCGTCCGTCCCCGCCTACAGCCGCTTCCCGGCCGACTACGTCGTCTAGACGCCGATGCGGATGCTGCCGCCCGCCTGCGTGGGAGAGACGCAGGGGACGGCGGACGGGCTATACCTTGTAACGCTGGTGGACGAGCGATTTTTCTTCGGCGGCGTCCCGGTCACGCTGAATTTGAGCGATTCGCCGACGTGGGCGGCCGTGCTGACCACCATCGGCACGGCACTCGGCATCACCGTAACGGTTGATCCTACCGTCCCCGCCGTCTACGAGCGGCCCGCCCCCGACTCGCAATTTTGGACCAACCGGCAGGAAGCCGTGACGCTATTGGACGCCGTCGCCGCCAACCTCGGGTGTACCTTCGTCCGCAGTCTCGCCGGGGCGTATGCCCTGGTGCGGCACGCCACGTCGTCGAGCATCGCGGCCACCAACGCGGGTAAGTTCGGCCTGCGAACCGCGGGCGGCGATTATTTCCACCCGGCGAGCGGATTGCCGACGGGCAGTCTGTGGGCGGCGCGGAACCCGGTCACGCCCGCGGCCGTCAACGTCGTCTTCCCCTATTACGTCGCGGGAGACGACCCCGTCCCGCACGTCCTGAACCCCCGCTACACCGCCGACCGACCGACGTCGATGCACGAGGAATCCCTCGCCGCGTCGTACACGCTGGCCGTCCCCGTGTCGAGCGGGGGCAGCTTCGTTTCCGGCGTCACCGGCGTCGGCCAGGAGACGATCCACGTCGCCGGTAAGGCCGTGTTGTCGAGTGAGTACCTGCTGGGCAGTCCGTCCAACGCCTCCGGGGTGCTGTCGCTCGCGATGGCCGTTGCCGGCGATAGGTACGCCTACGTCGGTGGCACGTCGCTGGACGTCGTTGCGCCCGGCACGCTGTCCCTACTCATGGACGGCACCCACGACATCGTATGGACCTACTCGGCGCGAAAGAAACAGGCCACGACGCGGATGGTCCGGTGCCCGTGGACGGCCACCGTGGACCGGATGCAGCACGACGCCCCGTACACGAGCGGGCTGATAAACGACCGGGTCGGCGCGGGTGGCAAGTCCGTCGCTCAGACACATACTGCGAAGCCCTACCCGGCCAACACGGCTCTGACGAGCGGCGTCGTCGTCACGTCGGGCGTCACGCCGATCACGGCGACGACGCGGGGGACGTGCAACAGCGGCGACATGACCATCGACCTCCGTCGGGTGGACTACCTGCCAACCAATTACCGCTGGAAAGGCACCGTCAACGGCGAGACGATTCTTTTCGAGGGGACGAGCGGCGGGGCGACGATGTCGCATTCCACCGTCGGCATCGTCCAGCGGGCCATCGACGGCAGCGTCCCCGGTACGCACCTGAGCGGATCGACGGTGACGATGAACCCGACGGCCGCGGTGTACGGGGTTAACCTCGTGGAAGCCGGGCCGATGCAATTCGTCCATCCGGGCGAATGGCGATCCGGCGGCATTCAGGGGGCAATCCGTGCGCCCCAGACGCAGACGGTGCATGTGCTGTCGGCTTCGGGCGTCCTGCTGAACGGCGTCACGCACTACTCGGGAAGGGTGAACGGCTACAACCCCGCCAAGACCTCCGGGCTACAGTACCCCGCCGGGGAACTGGTGTGGGTGGTGGAGCGGAGTCAGGCGGGCGTCCTGAGCGGCTTCCGCTACGGCGGGCAATTGCTGGGGTACTCCGCGGCCGGACTCGGGTCGGGCAGCTTCAGCGGCGACATCATCATCCCGCCCGCGCCGTTGTACGGGGTGGACGAACGGCGGCTGTTGAGCGGTCTGTTGAGCGGCGGGGGAGGGGGCGGCAGCGGCACGTCGTACCCCTATGCTACGCCCACGGTTGACGGCATCGTCAACACCTCCGGGCAGCAGTTCGGGGGGCACAAGAATTTCTTTGCCGGAGTTGTCAGCGTCGGACCGACGGGGGCCGTCGCCAGCGGAGTCACTCCCGATCCCGCCGGACTAACGGGGCTGCTGATTACGGCGACGTCGGGAGACACGTCCGGGTACGCTGCGGGTGCCACGGGGACGACCGTCACGATGTACCTGAACACGTCGGGCGGGTCGCCGACTTTTGCGAACCAGGGCATTCGACTGGACTACTACACCAGCGGATTAAGCGGAACCGCCAATTCCGTCAACATGCGGGCGTTCACCGCTGGCGGCACCGACGCATTCCATGCCAAAGTATCCACGACAGCCAGAGGATTCCTGCGATTCGGGACGTGCGGCATCGTCCAAAACGTATCCGGTGGGGTATTCAATACCCGGTTCGCCGTCGCCGATGCTTCCGGTATCGCGTTGAGTGAAAACCCCAACTGGCTGCTCGGAACTACGGACATTGACGAGTACGGGGGCGCTCGCATCAACAACGGCATCGTTGTTGACCGCGGGTGGGGACTTTCCCCCATCGGCGTGTGGGGGACGGACGCCAACGGCAATACCATCGTGGACGGTCGCATCACCGCGTTCGCTGCGAGTGGTGGGATTCACGCATCCCCCACAGTCGATTTCACCGACCCGAATACGGGGCCGACGGCGGGCGGGACGCCGATTCGGGTGTATGGGACCGGATTCCGCGTCGGGGCCACCGTCATCATCGGCGGGGCATCTGCAACGGTGGACGAAGTGGTCACTTCTCGAAAGATCCGCGTCACCACCCCCGCCAACACGGCCGGGGCCAAGTCCGTAACCGTGACCAACGTGGACGGCCTCTCCGGGACTCTCGGACTCGCGTTCACCTACGTCTAAGGAGATGACCCCGTGCCGATCCAGCAAGACTTCCAGGCGTCCTACTGGTCCGAGAACAACGTCACGCTCGCCCTGAATCCGCCCGCGCCCGTGAGCGGCCTCGCGATCACGTTCAGCTGTACCCGCCGGGCCGGGGGAGACGACGTCGTCCTACTCAAGTCGTGCGCCAGCGGGTTCAACGGCGTCAGCGGCATCACCGTGACGAACGGCCAGCAGGGCGTCATGGACATCCGCATCAACCCGGCCGCCGACATCAGCGGCACGGCGGTAGGTAACTACGTCTGGCAGGCTCGGATCGTCACCAGCGGCCTCGCGGTGACGCTGGGGGACGGGTATCTGAGCGTGAATCCGTGAGCTAGACTAGCTCACGCCTAGCTCACGGAGGACGCGGCCCAGGTCGCGTTCGGCGGCCTCGCGGGTGGGGTATCCGACGCCTAGCGTATAGACGTCTACGGCATCCCCATGAAGGTCGTAGATCAAATCCCCCACAACTCCCTTGTTGTCGTTCCTACTCGTCCCCTTCCACCACATGAAGGGATTGTCGCAGTCCCCACCATCATTGCTGAAGTCGTCCGGCACCCGCGGCGACTCCGGCATGTACCGACAGAACGCGGCCATGTCGGGTTCGTCCGCGTCGTCGTGCAAGTCGGCAAGGATCA
>ERZ1292642.759-Hain-H14-01um-R1-759-length-16955-cov-5_pt1 | contig 16955 bp, 29 predicted proteins | sample MGYA00564403_ERZ1292642 | MGnify/ENA primary metagenome ERZ1292642 (study PRJEB36523, sample SAMEA6512643) | groundwater metagenome | collected 2019-01-09 | study: AquaDiva: Metagenomics assemblies of 32 groundwater samples | reverse complement strand
AAACCTCCTGGATCGGGGGGTTTTGATGATGACTATCGACGGGCGAGGTTAGTATCATGGCAGCTCTTAGTGCGGTCGTTGTTGGTAATACCGCGTGGCAGAAGGTTCAGAAGGCGCTGTCAAGCGCTTCACCGGCCGCGCAAGAGGCGTTTCGCGCACTCAAGATTTATCTGGCCAACCAGGCGTCCAATCCTTCACTGAACGTCGGCTTCTTCGACAAAGCAGACGTGGTGGGAAACGCGTCCGGCGTGTTGATCGGCACGGGGACCGGCAAGGTCTACGGCGTCTATGCCAAGAAAGGGTCCGTTGCAACCCTCGCGTTTGTGAAGGTGGCGGACGATGTGTCTGGAGCGGCCACGGCCGCGACATGGAAGATTGCGATGAATCTGACCGGAGCTAGCGATGAGTCGTTCTACATCAACTACAACCCGACCGCCTACGTGAGTGGGATTGCGGTGGGTAGCCATACGACCTTCACGGGCGCGACGGTTAGCACGGGCGCGACCACCTGCCCGGACGGGTTCGTTATCTATAGCGTCTAACATTCGTAGCCAGTAAGGCGGGGACTTCGGTCCTCGCCTATGCTGTGAGCGAAAGGATTCAGTTATGCCAGTTCGAGGAATCGTTCGACGGGCAACGGTGGCAGGAGAAGTCACGGCCACGAATGCCCCCATCTATGTCGATAGCGACGACAATATTCCGTATCTCATTCCCGCGGGAACGGGATCTTCACTTGTGCCGTTTGTGTTGGGGCTGACGGGCGTCACGGGCGCCAAAATTGCTGCGGGCTCTGGCGTGCTTGTGGCTGGAACCGGCACAATCGCCACCGGCCTTGCGACAGTCAAAGGGTTTGCGGCGGCTGTACGCGGCGCAACGGGCTTTGCGACCGGCGCAACTGAAGTGCACGAGATTCAGGTCACGTCAATTACGACGGGGTCGGTAGCCGTGCAGGGTTTGTTTAACGCCTTTGTCACTGGTGCAGCGACACTTTCCGTAAGCGGCACCGCAACATTTAACTGGGTCGCCATCGGGACATAGCACATGCCTATCTATAACACTCTCTCACGATTCAAGCAGGTTCAAGGCGGCGGTGCCGACTTTGAGGTGATGGCCTATGGGTCAGGGGTCCTCGTGTCAGGCGTGGCAACTATTGCCACGGGACTCAGCGCCATTTCGGGCTTTTCGGCCAACATTACTGGCACGGGTGCGAAAACCACTGGTGCGGCGGAATGTAACTCACTTCAGGTTACGGTGACAACGGGTTCTGCGGCGGTACAAGGGTTTTTCAATGCCTTTGTCACTGGCGCATCGACGATTTCAGTTAGCGGCACATCTCCGTTTAGTTGGGTTGCCATCGGCACACCGTAATAGTTAGTCGGCACCTTGGGCGGCATCATCGGGATGCCGTCCACGGCTTTATTCTACCCTGGAGGGGATTATGACACGAGACTATCTGGTCGCTGCACTTGCTCAGCTTGAAGGCGAGTTTGCCAAAGCGACCACGGCGCTTGAAGCCACCTCAAAGCAACAGCAAGCGATCGGCGGCGCTGTGCAGGCTGTCAAGCAACTCATCGCGGCCGAAGACACCAACGCGGCCGGGGGCACGTTGCCTGACCAAGGCGTCACAGGTCCCGGACTCTAAAGGAACGATACATGGACGCATATCTTAAGCGGCGATGCCAACAGCAGGATATTAGTGGCGAACTCGTCGTGACGGCGACCACGGGCGATACCACACTCGTCACGGTCAAAAACTCCAGCTATACCCTCTACATCCAATCGATTGTCGCCTATATCACGACCGATGCTGCGGCCAGTTGGTCTTTCGAGAGCGCGACGGGGGCCGAAATTGCCGTCGTGACGACCTCACCGGGCGATAATACGCGCTGGGCGTTCGATTTCGGCCCGGAAGGTAAATCTGTCACGTCAGGACAGAATTTCGTGCTCAATGTGTCCGCCACGGGCGTCGCCGGCCATATCGAGTGGTCGGGCTACCAGAAACTCAACAGCGGCGTCGCGCCGTCGTCCACCTAAACACACGAGTCTTATCCCATGGCTCTACCTCTTGCGACCACTGCCGGGATCGTTTATCTACAAAGCGGCGTGACCGTAACGGTTGGCCGACTAATTATCGATGCCGCCACGATCCCAATGCTGAGTCTGCGGGTCACGGGCTCAGAAATCATCAACATTAACGGCGATGCCGGCACGACGTATTTCGACTACTGGGGCGCGATGCAGATGCGGCCTTCAGGGTCGGCCCCGGTCTTTACGTTTCTGGCCACGGGCGTCGGCATGGCTGGCGGAGTCTTGCTGTTCTCTATCAATGCGCCCACGATCACGTCGGGATTTGGTACAGCGCCCTCAGTTGTGGCAAACAACGGCACAGCCGCCTTTACCATTAACGTGGGTACTGGTGGGACGGCAACCGGCGGTGTGATCGGACTCCCCACGGCAACCACTGGATGGGTCGTCCACGTAGTTAACATCACCAATCCATCAACATCTGTGACGGCACAAACCGCCGGGACCGTCTCTGGTGTCACGATTACGAATTTTTCTCGCACCACGGGATTAGCTGGAGCGTGGGCTGCCTCAGATATATTGCGGTGTGTCGCGGTTGCGTACTAATGAAGACGCTACTGTTGACCTGGGTGTTAGTGTGTGGGGGCGATGCGGGCCTGACGAGCTATGCGCTTACGCATGGAGGACAAGAATTGATGTTGCCCTCTCAGGACCCACGAGTGGTATCGGTAATGGTTGGCGGTCAAGCCGCCGTAGGTGCTCTAGCCATCCATCAATTGGATCGTCAAGGCCATTCACGTTGGGCTCGAATCGTAGGATGGACCTTGGTAGTGGCGCGTGGAGCCGCCATTAGCTGGAATGTCGCGCAGATTGCGAAGATGCGATAATGCCGACACCGCTCGCGTCCATTATTGCGAACAAAGTCCGGCCAGCCCTGCGGGAACTTACGCCTCGGTTCTGGTCGGACGCTGAACTACTGGATATTTGTAAAGACGGCATCAAAGACCTTTGGGGTGCCGTGCTGGACGTGCATGGTGAACACTATCTCGTGGTCGATGAGACTAACGTCTCGATTGCAGCCAGTGGCACACAGCTGACTGGCGTTCCAGACCGCTGTTTCCGCGTGCAGTATCTTGAGCCGCGCGATACTACGTCTAATGGCACCGCCCCGTGGCTAACGTTCGTGCCAGCTAAATATAAATCGGAAGAGTTCGCCTACGCACGGTCGCTTAGTTCAGCAGACGTGAGTTCGCTAACCCGGATGTATTATGCGGTCGCGGGCGAGGGATCGCCAGTGTCGGCGCCCGTAGTCTATATCGCGCCTAAGTTGAATTCGGCACTCAATCTCCGCCTCGCGTATAACCCAACGCTCGAAGTCGGGGTCAATAACCCCGTTCCCGGCGAATCGGACCTCGCGCTGAAGGCCTGGACCCTCGCCTTCGCGATGGCGAAAGAATCTCCTGACAATACGCCTAATCCTGGTTGGCTATCAGTTTATGCCACCGAAAAGGCGAGTATCATTACCCGCATCATTCCGCGTCAAGAACAAGAGCCGGAATATGTCTCGGGTATGTTTGAAGGTTGGAGCTAACGATGGCTGATTCGGTCAATAACCTCACGGTCACGGTCAATCAACAGGATTCCTTTGGCGTGAACACGCTCCAGCGCACGCTAGGGGCATTCTCCTATAGCGGCCTTGTGGGAGAGTTTCGGCGCGGGAAGTTACTCACGAGCGGTGCGGAGACGCAGACCCTTCCGACCACGAACGTGCTACAGTTTCTCTTGCAGAACACAACGACGGGCGCGAGCGGTGCCACAATTACCATCACCGGCACCAAGCAGGGTGGGACGGGCGCGATTTTGGCCGTCGTGCAGCCGGGTAGTCTGTTCGTGAACTGGACACACGGTGCGACGGGCTCTGGTGCAACCGCTGGGTATACCGTTATCTCCCTGACGGCATCGATCACGGGCGCGACCTACGAAGTTTTCATGGGCGGCTAGCTCATGCCTCCGATCACAATTCGCGCACTCGGGGCTCGCGGGGTCAACGTAGACGCGGATCCGTTGCTGCTCGATGACGCGGAACTTCGCGACTCCCAAAATTTCTTCCACGACACGTCAGACGCCCACGGCGGCGGCGTGCGTACTCGACGCGGGTTTACGCCATTTGCGGTGCAGCCGTTTGGCGCAGCGGTGCTCGGCGGACTCGGTATGGCGGTGAAGGGGACGGCACGAGCTACGGGCGGGGGGGGCGGTGGCGGCAGCACGGGACCCGGCGATGGGGGTCCTCCGGGCGGTTCAGGACCAACCGGAGACACGGGTCCGACACCTTTTCCCACGGGTCCGACTGGCACGGGACCCATCTTTGGCGGCGCTCGTGTTATCGCCATTGGTCGGTCGTCAGGCGCGGTTTCGACTCGGTATGGCACGAGCTGGTTCCTTACATCTGAAAATATGGCGGATGCCGCCATTATCAATACCGGTCCCCCAGGACCCCCAAACAACTATGGAAATGGCGGCGGATTCATTGGACCGGGAGACTTAGAGGCGTATCCAGCCGGCATCGTCAAGAATGGCTATCTGTACTATTGGGGAGGTATCACCAGTACCACTGGGGCATTGCGGCCCGCGATCCGACGTACGAACGGCTATATCGACGAGCTGGTTGCCACGGTGCCGAAAGACGCACGTTCTACCGGGACGAATTCACAGGTACTAGCGTTCGCCGAGAACGGTAACTTCGTCTGGATTACCGAGACGACCAATCTCGCGACCAATCCGACTGGAGCGACCGCGTATAGTCGATTATTTCGACTAGACCCCGCCACGAAGTCTCTTGTCGATTGCCAGATTACCGGAAGTAGCGGAGCCGCCGGCTATGTCTTTTGCCCGTTGGCCGAATATAACGGGCGTATGTTTATTGGAGAGTACACGAATACGGTCAGCGGAACCGCAAATCTGATTCCGGTGCTTCCGACCGTATCTGGAGCAGTGGCCGATACGGCATTAGGCACGTTGTCGTTTGGCGCCCCCGAACGAAACACCACCGCCATCTGTAAGTACGATTCGAATCTGTACGTGGGCACCGGGCTTGTAACATCAGGCGCGTTTGCTCATATCTATCAGATGAGTATTACGGCAGCAGGAGTCTGGACGGGTTCATCAGTGCTGACGGGTTCAGGCGGCACGGGCGCGACTCGAAATTTCTTCTCGTCGATGGTGGAATATGAAAGTAAGCTCTACGCCAGCTACTTTAACCCCATCAACGCCACCGGAACCTCCATCATCTATCAATATGATGGCACCACCTGGACCGGGGTTTTTACGAGCAGCGGGGCGGCACAGCGGGTGCCGTATTATCTCTTTGTGGATAAAGATACGATGTATGCGGTCGGAACGCCCGATGACATTTTAACGGGCCGAAATCGTTTCTTATCCACGACAGACGGCACCACCTGGACGGATCAAACAACGGGCGTGGGCACGGGCGCGGCGGGCGTGCTTTCCTTTCCGTTGCTTTTTGGGTTTGACCAGACATAATGGCTTTTACGCTTGTGCAAGCCGGCACGTCGCTTTATACGCTCAACGGACAAGGCGGACAGTCGGCCGCGTTGACACTGCCGGGAGGCGTGGCTCTTGACACCAATCGCGTGCCGCGCTTTACCAAGTTCAATCGTTTTGTGGTGGTCGCTAATTCCCCAAATCGGCCGCTGACGGTGGATACGGCGGGATCGGTACGTGAACTGACCCCAGATGCGCCCGCTGCTCCACTTACGATGGCTGGCGCGACAGGTGCTTTAACCGGAACCTATTTGGCGAAGTACGCGTATATCATTCTTGATTCGCTCGGGAATACGATTGCCCACAGTGATTATTCGCCTGTGATGGCTGCGGCGGTGACGATCTCCGCCCAAGGGCTCTTGGTGACGAATCTGGTGCCGTACCACGATACGTATACAGAGTTTGCTAATGTTGGTACGGGGTCAAAACTCGCGATCCCCCAGATGCGCCTCTATCGAACCGTGACGAATGGTTCAGTGTACTTCAAATGGCTGGATGTGTCGGCACCCGCCTTTACGATTGATGGGGCGGCAACAGCAATAACGACGTTGAGTGATTTACCCGATGCGGCGCTCAGTCTGTTCGAGGCGCCGCTCGTTGGGCCGGCTCCAGACCTTACGTTGGTCAAAGAGTGGCAAGGACGATTGTGGGGCGTGGATCGGGTCTTCGTAGATGATTTACGCTATACCGAGTCCGGGCTGATGACGGCGTGGTCGGCACTGAATACAATTCCAATCCGAGCAGGACAGGATGCCGCCGGCATTATGGCGATTATTCCCCGCCGGAATGCGCTTGGCGTAGCGCGTCGTGAAGTCATGGTCCAGATTGTTGGGACCTCGACATCAAACTTTACCTCAACCACCATTCCGGGCGGAGAGGGACGTGGCTGCGTGTGTCAAGAGTCCGTCATCGTCGATAACGATGTGGCCTACTTCCTTGGCCTCGATGGCGTCTATAAATGGGACGCAAGTGGCGTCTCGTGTATTTCTCGTGATGGCAATGTGTCGTCTTGGTTTGACGGCGATACGTACTTCAACCGCTCACTCTATCATCGCGTCAAAGCGCAGCTCGTTGACCGGAAATATCGGCTCTTTCTTGCGTCTGCCGGCTCATCGACTATTGACCGCTGGGTGGAGTATGAGATTGACGCCCAAACATGGTGGGGCATTCATAAGACCAATGCGTTCTCGCCGTCCTGTACAATAGACATCGCCGGGGCGGATAATCAGACTTATCCGATGGTGGGAAGCGTCGAGGGATTCGTCCTCCAGGAACATGATGAAGCGAATGATTTACAGACTGTCGGCATCCCACTCCGACTTGAGACCAAAAAGCATGGCGACCCGGAACACGAGTCCTACTTTGGCGAACTGTCTGTCTGGGGCGAAGCGCAAGCCACTGGCTCCCTCAGCATTACGCCAATTGTGGGCGAACTCAGCGGCACAGGCGCGATTACAGGGCCGTCTTTCACTCTCGATTTGACGCAAAGCCGACAGCGACTCGGCCGCGTTGGTAGCGGCAAACACGCTTCATTAGTCTTTGAACATTCAGCCACCGATGAGCCTGTCGTGCTCTACGGCTATACGATTGACCCCGTTTCTCCAACTGGACGCAGGTAAGCATTATGGCTAAGAAACCCCGCCCCGGCTCATTCGACTACATGTTTCCCGGCGCACAATCACCCAACGGGGAGCGGCCTCAATACTCCGCGCCCGAATACTACCAGACGCATGACCCGTCAGCACCGAGTTATCAGCCTAATACCGTAGGTGCGACCTCGCGGGGGCAATATCAAGGCCAGATGCAGTCCTCACTCGATGCGTTAAAAGGTATGTATAGCCAGTTTGGGGTTGATTTTGGTGGCGGACCCGCTAGTGGCGGAGCAGGCGGAGCTGGTGGCGGAGGTTTTCTGCCGCCAAGTGGCGGACGAGGCGGCAATACGATGCCGGGTCCAGAGATTTATAGCTCGACGGACCCCGGCGCACCCACGGCTGTCCCCGGTCGGATCGCTGGTGTTGATGCCCCGGATATGACTTCCGCGAATGCCCAGATCTTCGGCCGCGCGAAGGATCAAGCCGGCCAGATGGGACGGGCGAGTCTTCAAAGTCTTCGAGATGAGTTAGGCGCGACGGGAATGCTTGGCAGTGGGTCTGAGACACAGGGCGTACGAGACATCGCCGCCAAGGGGCTCGGCCAATTAGGCGAAGTGTCACGCGCAAATGCCATCAACGAGTCACAGCAGAAAGCTGACTTCGCCAAGATGAAGTATCAGGGCGATATCACTCAGCGCGGACAGGATATCGCGGCGCAGGAAGCGGCGGCACGGATCGCCCTTCAGCGTGAACTCGCGCGCCAACAGATGCTACAGCAAGCGCTCGCTAGTCTCTTCGGCGGCGGAGGCGGTGGTGGCCGTGGGGGAGCCGGTGGAGCAGGCGGAAGTTCTGGCGGTGGCGGTGGAAGTCGTGGTGGTGGCGGAGGCGGAGTCGTCCTTTACTAATGAGCAGACCACAACCGTACCGCATCGACTGGACGATTGAGCCAACGTCGCTTGAAGACTGCTCTGATAAACTCGCTACGCAGTTTGAGTCTATCGACCAGATGTTTCAACTACTGTTTGAAGATTTATCGAACCGCGTCATTACTCTTACGTCAGAAGTAACGGGCGTCTTGCCCGTGCTTAATGGCGGCACGAATACGACGGGCGTCACGATTGGTGGGGTGGCGTATGGGGCCTCCGGAGCAGTTACAGGCGCCGCCTATAAGTTCACGACGGCCGGGACCGCCGGCCACTATCTTCGGAGTAGTGGGGCCGCCGCTCCCGTGTTTTCACAGATTGACTTAGCAACAACGGGGGTGTCCGGGATTCTCCCGGTGGCGAATGGCGGAACTGGACTAGCGGCGGTGTCGGGCACACGTATCCCCTATGGCAGCGGGACGAGTCCGCTTAATTCGACGGGCACGTTTATTTTCGACGGCACGCTCTTTTCTCTTCCTGGGCAGATTGGCTTTCCGGCTACGCAAGTAGCTAGTACGGGTGTCAATGTACTAGACGATTACGAAGAGGGAACGTGGACCCCTATCATTACGGGAAGCACGAGCACGGTTGGCGTCACCTATTCGACTCAAGCCGGTTTTTATGTCAAGATCGGGCGATATGTTCAGGTGCATGGCGCAGTCGTTCTATCCGCGACAGGGACGATTGTGGGAGACGTGCGAATTGGGGGATTGCCCTTTGCGAGCACGACGGGTGCAACATTTCGAGCCACGGTCCCCGTGAAGTGGAGCGCCATGACCACAGCCTTTACCCTCGTGCAAGGATCAATGGTCACTGGAGCCACCGTGTTTACTCTCGATGGGGCAACTGGCGCGACGATTAATCTAACGACAGCAGTACAGCCTGCGGATTTGGCGGCAACCTCGACATTTACGTTTGGCTTTGGCTACTTGACTGAGACATAATATGCACTCTGATGCTCTTGCGGGACTCAAACGCGCCCTCGCTCGGAATGCACCCGAAGGCTATGAACAGCAATCTCAGTGGGCGGGCGAATACGGCCCCGTCGCGGACGAACAGCTCATGGCGCTCTATCGACGCCGGCAGCAAGACCGGATTGCGGCGGAGAACGCGGCTCGGTCGCAACGGATGCAACAGACCGGCATTTGGGAGCCGTCCGTCCAGAACAGTTTTAATATGGGTGGATTTTTTGAGGGCACGCAGTACTCAGACGAAGACGCCGGTATTGACGATGCCGGCGACGTGGTAGCCGACGCCCAAGTTCCCAGACTCAATATGCGTTCATTACAACTCCCTCGCTCGACGCCCTCGATGCGAGCCTTGCGAGGATTACGTTAATGCATGGACCACTCGACGCGCTCAAGAAATACGCCTTTGGCTCGAAAGAGCCGGAAGATATCGAACTGCCACTCACGCCGGGGAAGAAACGAGACCCGCGTCTGCCCAAAGAGAGCAACGTGCGGGCCGGCTTCCGCTTGATGCAAGAGACGACAAAACGGGAGAAGAAGTAATGCCGCAAGTTCCGCCGACCACGATGACCTCAAATCCCCTTGCTGCGATGTTGAATCTTCAGCGCCGGCAAGCGCCACAGGTCAACCTTGAAGCCGACCGCACGAGCCGGTTGCGGGAGATGCTGCGTAATCTAGAAATGGCGAAGGGTAATCCTGCGATGACCGTTGGTGCCACACCCTCTGACGTGATTGGTCTCCAGAGCGATATTGAGGAAGACCCCTATACCGGCGAAGCGGCCGATGAAGAGGTCGCTTATGCACAACCACTCGCCGTCGCTCGCCGGGAAGAGACAAAGCAGGATGCGCTGGCTCGACTTCTGTTGCCTATTCAGGAGCGTAATCGAGGAGCGCTCGATGTAGCCAACGTCAATACTCAAGGACGGGTTGCAGCGGCCGAAGCAGCGGCGGCACAACGGGCGGCTCAATCTCAGCAAGCCCAGCAGTTCCGTGGCTCACAAGCTCAAACGGCGATACAGAATCGGGAGCGCATGACGCAGAACGCCGGTTTAGAGAAACAAGCCGTCGCCCGCGAGAAACAGGGGGGTTATGATTTCTGGAACTCTCTACTCGGACGGCAAACAAACGCACAGGCTGAAGCGGCGGCTCTCCGAGCCAAGATGGTGCCGTCTGGAACAATGGCGTCTGAACCTTCTGGGGAAGATCCGGGGGCTATCGCCGCTCAACTCTTTGCAAAAGATCCCTCTGGGGCTGCTAAACTTCCATCCTATCTCGCCTCTCATGGCATGAGTCCTGAAGAGGTTACTGCTATCGTGGAAGCCTATCGTCTACTCGGGGGCCAGTAATGGCAGACAGTCTCAAAGGTTTACGGACCTTTACTAATGCCGATGTGGCACGGGCCAGTCGGCCTACACTTGGCGTGCGCCGCGATACCGGCACGGCCGACCGTCCGCTTTACCAGCCAGATCCTATGGAGCAAGTGTCGGTCGAGGATATCCTTGCGGACGCCCAGCGCCATCTAGAGCAGGCGCCTGACTATTCGGACGTGGCCGCACTTCCGGAGTCTTTGGCGGCATTACGGGAATCGCGGCGTCCGTCTCTCCGTTCATTGACGGAAGGCGCGAGTAAATTCGGCGGAGCAGTCGCTTTGGCAAGCATGATTCCTGGCCCACAATCGCCCGTATTAGCCGGCGTAGGGACCGCACTCATGGCACCCAATGCCCTACGGCATCTTCTAGCCCCAGAAGAGGACGAAACCCGACTAGGCGGTCTCGTGGAAGCCGGCATGGCGCTTGGGCCGGCTGCCGTTTCACGGGGGATGAGGGCGATCAAAGGCTCGCGTGCAATATCTGTGCCACCAGGTCTCGGGATGGGCTACGGCTCGAAAGCGACTCACTTACCTGCTACGTCTGAGGCCGTCTCACGGGCGTCTAATCTAGAGTCACTTGGTGCAGGTGTTGAGCCGCTAGATGAAGCGGTCCAGCAAGTATTGCCTGCCGCGTGGGCTACGTTACCAAAAGCCAAGTCTCTCGTCACACCAGCGCCTAAACGCGTCGGAGAAGGCGCCGGTCGCCCGTCTCTCAAGGCACTCCGGCACACGAAGGGACAGGCGGCACGGGACCTCGGAACCAGCACGGCAGAACGCCGTGTTAATCTGTCTGGTGCATTGCCCCCCGGAATGACAGAACGTAGAATGGACGAACTTATCGCGCGCTTTGGCGGCAAGAAACGGGCTAGTTAATGCCGCAAAATCCAGTCATTGATAACTGGGGAACGCCGGCTGCCTCTGTCGTAGACGATTGGGGCTCGCCGGCCCCTGAGCCGTCTACTGGCTCCTCGGTCGGCAAACTACTAGCGGGCGGAGCCGCGCTTGCCGGTGCGGGCTATCTCGCAGCCAAGAGCGGCAAAGTGAAGCCTTTTCTGGAGAGCGCCAACAACCTCCGCAATCAGCTCATGCTGACTGGCTGGGCCATCCCTAAGTCCATTCTTGGCGGCATTGGAGCGACGGCCATTCAATCGGCCGAACGAAAATCCACGGCGCCGCTCAAAGCGCTGTTTAGCCGTGAAACGCTGCAAGACGTGGGGAAGGCGTGGAAAAGCGGCTCCCTAGAGCCCCAAGCCGCTTTGCCGGGGATGGAAGATGTCGGAAAGGCTGCTCAGTCGTGGGGCAAACCCTTCACCATCATGGGTAAAGAAGTGCCTACGCCGGGTAAGGTGTTAAGCGCTACGGATGCTGCAATTCAGCGCGCGATGCAACGTGGAGGGCTGACAGCGGAGGAGGCGGCGACTGCTAATATGCAGGCACCGCTGCCTGAAGGGCTGACGAAAGCCCTTGATAGCCCGGTTGGCCGTTACCTCGTGCCCTTCCGCCGCACCCCCTTCAACCAGTTTATTGAGGGGTTTAAGACCTGGACGCCGGGGAATATCAATCCGGCGGTTCAGGCAGGGGCCGGCACTCTCGGGGCGATGCACGGGGCGGCTACCTCTGAAGAGAAGTATCCGACCTCGGTTGGGCTGGGTTCTGCTCTAGCGGCCAAATACGGCCTCACATACGCGGCTGGAGCGACTTTGGGGCGCATGCTCGCCGGGGGTAAAGGGAACGCTAGTACAATGGGCGCTGCTCTCCCTGTCTCCGAATATGGTGTCACGTCGTCTATTGAAGCCCCCTTCAAACCCTTTACGGACCCAGCGGCTCTCCGAGCGTTGCGTCAATTGCTCGGCGGAGAATAACGTGGATGTGACAACGCTCTCAGCGATGGTCGGCCCGATTGGCACAGTTCTTGCAGCCGGCGGATATGTCTTCCGTCTTGAAGGCAAGCTGAAGGTGCACACACAAATGCTCAAGGACCGAGACGACCGACTCGAACGCATCGAGAACAAAGTGGACATGCTTGTCCAACACGCTCTCCGAGACGAATAATGGGTAGACTATTAGTGAAACCAGGATGCGAATTCGGAGCAGAACTTGCTCCGGCCGGCGCTCGCATCCTCGATGTGGCGAAGAAAGTCGCTGAATTAGTAGACTTTGACATCACCATCACATCGGCGCGAGATGGGATACACGCGCCAAATAGTGCTCACTACAAGGGCGAAGCCTTTGACTTTCGGACAAAGACCCTTAAACCGGATCAGAAGGCACGTCTGTTGACCTCGCTTCAGAACGGGCTCTACACCAGCCAGCCACGCAAATTCTATGTCTTTTTAGAGGATGCGGGCGGAGACAACGAGCATGTGCATTGCCAGCGCCGTGCCGGAATTCAGTATTCAGTGTGGGATTATCTCTCCAATGGCTAACTTCCTCTCTCCCCTTCAACTCGAATACCTAGACGGCCATAAATGGCGAGTGATCGCTCCGTTCGACTACCATCTTGGCGCTCCTGACGGCGCTGACCACGTGCATGTGCCGACTGGTTTTCTGACAGATTTTGCATCCATCCCCCGTGTCTTCTGGCCGCTTTTACCGCCCACGGGCGCCTACGGAAAAGCCGCAGTAGTGCATGACTGGCTCTATCAAGAGCGGGAAATCGAACGTCACGTCGGCCATGTCACGCTGCTCCGGCTTGCGACTCGGCTGGACGCGGATAATGCCTTCAAGGAAGCGATGGAAGTGCTTGGCGTCTCTCGCTGGACTCGCTGGACCCTATATCTAGGCGTTCGGTCGGGCGGCTGGGTGACATGGAATCACTATCGCGCGAACGAGCCACTCTAGGTAGGTGGCATCTCGTTTGCATACCCCATAGGTGGAGGAACCTATGAAGAGAGCCTTACTAGCCCTATTCCTGCTGTGGGCGACCCCAGCATTCGCTCAAGACCATACCCCCGCAGTGACCGCCGTCAAAGCCCAGCTCGTCACGGCCGGCATTGACTTGTTAGGGCCATGTGGCAGCTTTCAAATCACCGGCCGAGTCGCCTATGCACTCCGTACTGAGGGCTACGGTCTCATCGCTAAAACTCCTGGTCAAAACGGCTGTGATACCGCTCAGGGCCGTTTTGCTGTTGACGCTCTTGCTCTGCCTGATGGGTCTGCTTTTGACATCCTTATTAACGCGGAGACTGAAAACATCCCGTCCTGGCAAGTGACCGGCGCTACGAGCCCAGCAAACTGGCGCGCCCCCTTCGAGATGCCGATTCCCGGCGTCGAATTGCCCCCGCCAAGCCCCCCGCCTTCCGATGAACATGACGCCTTGCTGTCCCTGATGGGAGACATCCAGTCTCAAGTTGTGGACTTTCGCGCGTGGGCCGAGGCAGAGATTGCGGAAGTTCGAGCAGAGCATAAGGCGCAGAATCCCGAAATCGAGAAGGGCAAAACGCCCCTCTGGCAGATCATCATCGGCATCCTTGGTGCAATCACTGCGGGTGTTGGAGCTACCAAATAATGAGTACGGAGTTAGCGTGGGCCGCTGGGTTTTTCGACGGCGAGGGCTGCATCAGCAGAAAACGAGCCGCCTCGTCCCGAAGTTGTAGTTTTTCTGTCTCGCAAAATGGCTTTGAATGCCTTTTGCGGTTTCGGGCTGCACTCGGACTCGGAAAAATCTATAGCTCTCCAGGAAAGGTAAATCAGCTTATGATTATGCGCCTTTCGGACGTAGATATGGCACTCACGCTTCTTTGGCCTTATCTTTCTGGACCAAAGAAAAAACAAGCACAACGAACCGGTTTCGTCTTCGGCCACATTCGGTCTGTCGCCGTTGGCCGGCCGAAACGGAGGGCTTAGTGGCACAACCCCGCGTTCTTTTTTATGACATTGAAACCTCGCATAATATCGTTGCAGTGTTCCGCCTATTCGGGGAAGATTATATCTCCCACGAAAATCTGCTGCAAGAACGTTACATTATCTGCGCGGCTTGGCGATGGGAGGGGGAAACCAAGGTCCACGGAGTCTCCGTTTTAGACGACGCAAAACGTTTTAAGAAAAACTCCCACGATGATTTTCATGTTGTACAGACTCTACACAACGTAATGGCGCAGGCTAATATTCTAGTGGGCCATAACGCGGATCGATATGATCGCCGATTCTACGAAACCCGTGCTTTGGTTAACGGAATCGCCCCCCTCCCGCCTATAGCCTCTGTTGATACCCTGAAAGTCGCCAAAGCTCGTTTTCTATTTAATAACAACCGCTTAGACTACCTCGGCCAACTGCTGGGTCTGGGTCGGAAGAAAGCGACCCCACGCGGGCTCTGGCTGGACGTGCTCAAAGGAGACGCCAAAGCCATAAAGACCATGCTGGCCTATAACAAGCAGGACGTCGTACTGCTGGAGGCCGTCTATCGCAAATTGGCGCCGTACGTCAAGCTGGCCACATCACACAGCCCGACCGGCTGTCCGAGGTGCGGGAGCCTCAAGACCATCTTACAAGGCACCCGGCGTACGGTCGCCGCCGTCTACCCCCGCCACCAATGCACTGCATGCGGCGGCTGGTTCCAGGGGGCTAAGGCGCTTAGTCGAACAGCCGAGACGAGGGTACTGTGATGCCTAGAGGCGTCTACCCCCGTCGCCGGCTAGAGACTGCGCAGCGAAAGGTATTACGAAAGGTAACGCTTCGTAAATACCATAAAGAGCCGAAACGCCAGCCCTGCCGGCAACGATATCAGCTTCTTCGTTATGACCCGACATTGACGACGGAACAAATAGCGTATTGGATTGAGCGTAAACGAACTGGAAAGTGTGAAGCCTGTGGCAGCGGAGAACGGCTTCAGTGGGACCACAACCATACGACGCATCGAATGCGCGGCATTCTGTGCGGGGGATGTAATTTCTCGCTAGGGGCGTTGGCGGAGAATGTAGATACCTTGGGGGCGCTCAGCAAGTACATCAATACGCACCGTCCGCCCCCCCGACTAGTTGTCATCGTCTGGCTCGATACCCAAGACAATGAACAAACTTGGGCAGACGAAAACGAAATCGACGCTTTTACCGCACGTCCCTGCGAAATCACGAGTATCGGATATGTTGTCCGAGAAACCGCCTCGCACTATGTGTTAGCCGGAGACCACCATCCGGGAAATGGGGACTATGGACGGATTACGAAAATCCCTAAGGGTATGGTATCCACGGTGCAGGAGATTGTACGATGAGTGTGATTCAGGTTTTCCCATATGCCGTCGCAGTGCTCGAACTCGCGGCCGGCGCCGTCTATCTCTGGCACCATGAGTGGAGACTGGCGATTGTGTGGTTTGGGGTGGGGATCGCGAATTGTGCGTTTGCGGGAGTAAAATGATCGTCTATGGGATCAATCTGAATAATCCGTGTTGGAGGGACTTTTTGATGGCACTACCGACCGACGCAAAGACCCGTAAAGAACACCCCGTAGCGACCGGAGTGCTTGACTATTTCCCACTTGCTTTAATGGCGGTCGCAAATGTCAGCTACGTAGGCAATGTCCAGCATAACGGCCCAGATGCGCCTATTCATTGGGACCGCTCCAAATCGACGGATGAAGCCGACGCCCTCCTTCGGCATTTTCTCGAACGTGGTGGCATAGATACTGATGGCCTTCGACATTCGGCTAAGATGGCGTGGCGGGCTCTTGCATTACTTCAGAAAGAACTGGAGGCGGTATGACTGTGTACTTGGCGGGTCCCTGGTCCTGCAAGCCGGAAGTTCGAGCCGCTCGCGCTCAGTTCGAAGCAGCAGGCATCACGGTCCTGAGCGACTGGATCGACCACCACCCGGACGGGACCGTCGAGCCCGCCGAGTTGCGACGACAGGCCTACAAGGACCTCGCACAAATTCATATCACTGACGCCTTCGTCGTGCTTAATCTGGAAGTCTCGGAGGGCAAGGCCAGCGAGTTCATGTTCGCCTATTGTCATCAGATCCCGTGTATCTCAGTCGGGCCGACTCCAAATCTCTTTCATCACATGGCCAAGGTCATTCACGTGGCCACGGTAGAGGAGGCGATTAATGCCGTACATCAAATCCGACCGTCGCAATATATGGCTGCGGGCTAAGCCGACCACAGCGGGGGACCTCAACTACGACATCACCTGTTTATTGCTTGCCTATCTAGAGGAACACGGGCTTAGCTATACGACACTCAACGCCATCGTAGGCGCGGCAGAGAGCGCCAAGGGGGAATTCCAGCGCCGAGTGGTAGGCCCTTACGAGGATAAAGCCAGAGAACGCAATGGCGACGTATACTGAGCTACACGCGACATGATACACTAAAAGAAGAGGGTGACGGAGCCCCTAACATGCCTAAGCGCCTACTGTTCCGCCTTGTTCTCCCCCTGGTCGTCGCTGTTCTCGCCCTCTCTCCCCTGACCGCGAAGAACCCGCTGCCTAAGCCGGCTCAGTCTGTTCAAGCACTTTCGTGGAACGGCTCCAACCACTGCACCATCAGCTCCATTAATGACCAGTCATATTTGGTCGTCGAGAACACA
>ERZ1292642.757-Hain-H14-01um-R1-757-length-17018-cov-4_pt1 | contig 17018 bp, 31 predicted proteins | sample MGYA00564403_ERZ1292642 | MGnify/ENA primary metagenome ERZ1292642 (study PRJEB36523, sample SAMEA6512643) | groundwater metagenome | collected 2019-01-09 | study: AquaDiva: Metagenomics assemblies of 32 groundwater samples | reverse complement strand
CGCGAAAACTGCTCCGGCGGGAAACGAGAATCAGGGCGCGGCGCGGACGCCGCAGGACGTCGGACTTTTCGGGTTCGCGTGGAACGGAGAGGGCGGCGCCGGGATGCTCGGATCGGAGGGCGGTTTTCTGGCCATACCGAACACGCTGAACGCCGGCGACACGACGCTCTACATTCGAGGCGAAATCGTGATTCCTCCTGGGTTCACGCAGCGTTTCGACATATCTACGCAAGAGATCGGCGGAAGATTTCATCTGGCCGTGGTCGGCTGGTTCGCGAGGTCGATATGATTATCGTACAACTGTTGCTCGTGGCCGTCGTGGTCTTTCTCGTGCTGATCTTCCAACGAATCAGCAAGCGGGAAAATCAGATGGGTGCTTCGACGATCATCAGAGACCCGGTAACGCTCGAGGGCGCGTTCGTCAGAGACAGCAGGCTCATCGTGCGCTCTGTGGTTTCTCCGGCTCCGGCCTTTAAGAGCTTCGACGGTCTCTTGTGGGGATTCGGATCGAGATTCCTTCCGGTGTTCGCGTCTTTCGACGGGGCCGTAGTGTGGATGAAAAACGAGAATCGTCAGAATCTGAATTTCTTCATCGATTTCTTCGCTTTCTCGTGGGCGGATGCGGATTCATCGAAAGACAGTCTGGCGAATCTGAACATCGTCATAGGCGCGTCGCAGCCGACGTCGAGGATAGTCAACGGAAAGCCGGTGTCGCTCAATCCCTCTCATCCGAATACTCCGGCCAGCGTCGGACTATCTGTTTACGTGTGGGATGGGATCGGCGAAGGAATGCAGGAATCCGTCGGAGGCAATTCCACGTTTCTCGTGACCATGTCGAGAGAACTCGTTCCGCTGCACGTGGAAGGCAGGATCATAATATCGCCGCAGAACACCATTCGCTTCGACGTCATCACAGAAGGGGCAGGGCGGTTCCTCGTCGGCGCCGTCGGATGGTTCTCGGAATCAATATGAGAATATAATGAAGAAAGCAGTGATCTTTTTCTGTATCATCGCGCTGGTATCGGCCTGCAAGAAGAAGCCGACGGAGCCTCCGCCGCCCCCGCCGTCTTCGACGATGCAGGGAACGTGGCAGGGCTCTGGCTCGGTGAGCGGAATACCGTACACGCTGAATGCAGTCCTGGCCCAGATGGACTCTACGGTGACGGGAACAGGCAGCATAGTCGTTCTCGGGCAGACGATTCCGTTCACGGTTTCAGGCAAGAGCGTGTATCCTAACGTGTCGCTTGCTATTGTCAATGCCGACTCGACGATAAACGGAACTTTCATCGGCACGTTCAATCCGGCTGACAACAACGAGGTAAATGGACTCTCCAACGTTCCGCCGACGATAGTTGATCAGACATTGACGATCAGAAGGCAGTAAAAAGCATCTCATACAACGAAAGGACTTACCATCATGGACTTGATTTTCACTCTTGAGTTCCTTGCAATTGCTGGATCCTATGCAGCGGCGACAGTCTTCACAACCGAGAAGCTGAAGGACATTCTCCTGAAGCTAATCAATCTAAACGTCAAGGGTGCTTTAGGATACATTCTGTCGCTCCTTGTCGATGTTGGTCTCATCGCAGGAACGAAGAACTTCGGCGCATCGTTGGTTTTCATATTCCTCGCGAGTCAGGGCTTTGAAGGCAAACCGCCGGCAGTACCGGCGAGTGTTCCGGGATACTATTACTACGTTCTTCTCGGGCTCAGCTACGTCCTCGCCGGCGGCTGGATTGACTACCAGAAGCGGAAAGCGAAGGCGACCAAGTGAACAAAAAACCATTCTGGAAAAGCACGACATTTCATGGCCTCGCCATCGCACTTGCCGGCGTTATTCTTCACCTACTTGTCAACAAGCATGTGATCGGCGGCGAGACAGCGGAGATATTCGCGGAGTTCATCGCCTACGCCGCTAACCTGTTTGGCTTGACATATGCAGGTTACGGCAGGGCAAAGACGAACGGCGAGAAGCTGACGCTCGGGAAACCAAAAGAGTGACGCTCCATTCCTACCCAACCCCAGGCGGACGGCGAGGTAACTAAGCCGTCCGTTTTTCATATGCGCGATGACGAAAGAAAAAGGCTGAACGAGAAAAAACTTGCCGAGCTTGAGCCAGACTTCAAGATAAAAGTAGATTTCCTGCTTTCATGCCTTGAAAGTCGCGGATGGCATGTTTATATTGCTTCGGCATTTAGGTCTCTTCCCGAGCAGCAGAAGAAAGTCGCCGACGGGAAATCCAGGACGATGAAGTCGAAGCATGTGTTGACCACGGCGGACGGAAGACCGGCAGCGCAGGCAGTCGACATCGTCGATTCTCGGTGGGCGTGGAACATGCCGAAAGATGCTCTTGAACTGTTCATAGACTTCCTCGCGGACATGGACAGCGCGACGACCGATCTGGGGCTGACCTGGGGCGGGCGCGGCGAGTGGTGGCTTGAGCACTATCCGCCGCACGGAGACTGGGCGCACGTTGAAGCGGAAAATCTTCCTTAATCTCCGCGGCCATTATTCTAACTGGTAAAAGCATGGACGCTGATCCGAGAAATGAAACGGCGAGAATGGCAACCAAAGACTATCATCTCGGACGGATAACCACCAGCGTCGAGGAGGCGACCCGGGCCATCGAGCTTCTCCGCCAGGACCAGGTGAAGCACGTCGGCCAGCTCGCCACCATCGCCCAGCAACTGCTCAACATAAAGGAATTGGTGGACAGGTTGTCGGAGACGGCGGCATCATACGATAAAGCAATAACCAGTTCGCGGGAATCTGTAAGAATCGGCATCGAGGCGAAGGTAGATGAAAAGCTGAAGGAGTTCGAGCAGAAGATGGCGGCGAAGAACGAGACGAGCCTGTCGCGCCGAGACAAGATGTATGTCATCGGGAGTATCATCGTCGGGATATTCAGCGTGATCGCGACGATAATCTCCAACATCGACAAGATATTCAAATGACGCACGTCCGAAAGAATATAAACTGCAAGGACATCATGAACGCGCTGCCTGTGGCTATTCTCGTCGTGTCGGCCAACGGAACTGTTTTGATGTCAAACAAGTCGTCTGAAGCCATGTTCGGTAACATGGTCGGCAGGAACGTCGATGAGATTGTCCCTGAGATGTTCCGCGCCGGGCATAAGGGACTGCGCACGTCATTCGCCGAGCAGCCGCGCGTCTACATCATGGGGAGCAGGCGCGACATACTTGCTGTCGACAAGCATGGAAAAGAAATACACGTTGAAGTTGCCTTGAGCACAGTGAGGGAGAATGGTGACAAGTACGTCGTCGCGGCGATAGCTGACATAACGAAATCAATAAGACAGAGGAACGAGCTCGAAGAGGTCAACCGAAGACTGAGGGCAAGGATAGAGCAGGCAGACGAGCTATCCAGGCAGATGTCGCTCATAGACGACACGATAGATCAGATAAAAAAAGGAATTGGGAAATCTTCTTGAAAGTGCAAATCAAAACAGACAGCTCTCTTGCAGTATGGATAGTCGTCATTGTGGCAACTATGGCCAACGCGCTTGCCGACTCTGTCATGCTGAAGATGGGATTCGATGTTGGGAAGATTCAGGACATTCTCAAATGGACTGAACTTCAATGGAACTGGCACTTGCTCAAATGGACTTTCTTCAACGGCGGACTCGGTGCTTTGGCAATAATGCTAATAGGCTTCAAGAAATCTTTCTTTCTATCGATCGCATGCCTCGTCATATGGCACGTCATCTACTACGCGACAACGTGAGGCTAAAATGAAAAAGATTGCAGCCGTTCTCATGCTGTTCTCGAATATCTCGTTTCTTTCAGCGCAGACTCTCACCTGGGACGCAAGCGTCTCGAATGATGTCGAGAGATACAGAGTCTATTGGGGCGGCGAAAGCAGGAGATATAGCTTCATCGCAGACGCCGGCAGCGGGCTCGACTATTCCGTAAACGGATTCGGGAGTATGCCGAGATATTTCTTCACGGTCACATCTATAGACAGCGGTGGAAGTGAGAGCATATACGGAAATGAAGTTGCATGGGATAGCCCGTTCTACGAACCGCCACCGCAAAACTCTGACAGCACCGTGTGGTGGGCGCATGATAAGAACATAGCGGCGTTGCTCATTTATGAGCGAAAAGATACCAGCGGGGCCGAACTCGATCCGATACTTGTCGTCGAGTGGTGGCAGAAATCAGCGCTGAATGACCGCGGGTGGCGTCCACTGGTATTCAGAAACGCAGACTCAACTGACTACTGGATTCGCGGCGACACTTTGGTATTGAATACAATCCGGCTTCGCAAATACAATAAGCTCCAAGCTAATGCCACAGAGTACGATTATTCGTGGAAGCTACGCGCCGAGCTGGTCAATCCGCAGGCGCCGGCATTGTCGTCACCCTGGGCGTACACAGCGAAGTGGGTACGGCTCGTGGCTCCTGACGTCACCATGCCGGAAACTGGAATGCCGCGGCCTATTCTTATATTCAAGTTCATCGAAGAAGGGGGATCGAATTGAGTGATTATAAAAATAGATTTGAAGCCCGGCGAGGCATGGATAATGTCTTGGCTGGAGAAGTACGCAAGGCTTGAGCTCTCCATCGAAGAAAAGCAGCGGGCCGGCGAAGATTTGAAAAGAGAGTTTACCAGCGAAGAGATAACCGCGAAGGTCGAGGAGATCGCCAAGTACGCGGTTGCTGTCTACGTCAAGATGTCAAAGGACTTTGACACATATCTTAGCAGACTCACGGAAGAGGCTGGAAGATGAAAATGATTTTTGGTATAGTTTCAATTATTCCGATTGTCTTTTGCGGATGCAGAAGGGAATTGGTAATACCTGATAGGGTCTACTTGTCGGCAGACGACACTTTGCTTATAAGCATGGTTCACACAAACGTCGACGACGCGAAGATCAAAGAATATGAATCAGTGATGGCTTCCCTCCGACAAACTGTTCTCAATCAAAACAAGCAGATTGACAGTCTTTACAAAGTCATCATCGGATTGAAAGAAACAGTCATATCGCAGGTCGATTCCGTTACAGACGCTATCGAAGAGCGCGACAGCTACATAGCGAAACTTGTGGAATGCGAGAAAGAATCCATCCGCAAGAAAAATTGATGCGGTCGCCTGACCCGCATCGTCCGGCGAGTCCTGCGCGACTTGGCGCGGGACTTGCTTAAACCTAGGGTTTTTGACCAATTCTCCTCTTTTTTTTCTGCGCGGATTAGTTTCAATGCTCGGAGACTTGTCTTTGTGCAATAGCTGAGAATAGAGGCACGGAGGCTTCAGATTGCATCATGCACTTCACCACGCTTCTGAATGAAGGCTCTTTGATCCCAGCCGATTTGCTGGCTGAGATTTACGCCGGCCAAGCTGCCGGACAGAATCCGAATGATTTTGGCTTGACGCCGAAATCACGACTCACCGATGAAATGGCCGCCCGCTGGTCCGCGGCGCGCGCATCTTGGCAGTCTTTCCAAAATAAGATCAATCGCGTCGAAAAAGAAGATGGTGCCACCACCCTAACACGCGAACAATGGGTATCGCCATTGTTGCGGCAACTTGGCTTTGACGGTTTGCAATATTGCCGAACCGCCGCAACCGTCGGTGGCCGCAACTACCCGATTTCTCATCGTCTCGGTGAGAAGGAAACCGGCCTGCCCATTCACATCGAAGGTGTCAACGCTGAACTAGGCAAGCGGCCACCAAACGGCCGTCTGCATGTCTCTCCACACTCGCTCTTGCAGGAATATCTCAATCGCACTGACCATCTCTGGGGCATGGTTACCAACGGCTATCAACTTCGCATCTTGCGAGATGCGACGCGCATGAGCCGCCCGACGTTTTTGGAATTCAACCTCCGCCAAATGATGAAGGCGGAACAATTCGCTGAGTTCCAACTGCTTTTTCGAATCGCGCATCGCACTCGCTGGCCGCAGGCGTTGGACAAAGCCCACGATTGCTGGCTCGAAAAGTATTTTCAAAATGGCATTGAAAGCGGCAGCAGAGTGCGCGAGCGCCTGCGCGACGGCGTGGAAAAAGCGCTCAAGATTTTCGGCACTGGTTTTCTCACCCATCCCGGCAACGCAGCGTTGCGTGACCGTATCGCCAGCAAGCAACTTGAACCAACTCAGCTCTATCGACAACTGTTGCGGCTGATCTACCGCTTCTTGTTTCTCTTGGTTGCAGAAGAACGCAAGATGGTCGGCGTCGTCGATGGGAACGACTTGCAGCGATTTGTTTATGATCGCTACTACAGCATCTCCGGCTTGCGCGAAAAGGTCGAGCGGCCGATCTATGAACACGATCATCATTGGGACTTGTGGGAACGGGTCAAGCAGACCTTTCGGCTTTACAGTCTCGAGGACGAAGGCAAGATGCTCAACATTCCGGCATTGAATGGAACGCTCTTTGGCCCCGAAACGCTGCCGGACTTGGAAGATGCTGCACTGTTCAACCGAGATTTCCTTCATGGCTTCGCCCATTTGTCGTTGTTCAAAGACGACAAATTCCCGCGACGCATCAACTATGCTCACTTGGATGTGGAGGAACTCGGTTCGGTTTATGAATCGCTTCTCGACTTTCATCCGGTTATCCGCGAAGAGCATGGCAGTTTGGTTTTTGAGTTGGTCGCGGGATCAGAGCGCAAGTCCACGGGTTCCTACTACACAAAGCCGGAACTGGTGCATGAATTGATCAAGAGTGCATTGGTGCCAGTGATTGATGCCCGCCTGCAAGATGCGAATAAGCAAAACTCCAAGGACAAATCACCCTCCAAATCTATCGCTCACTCTTCTCGCGGTCAAGATACAGATGACGATCTAAAGGCAGCTAAAGAAACTGCGCTACTTTCAATCAAAGTCTGCGATCCTGCTTGTGGTTCGGGTCATTTCCTCTTGGCAGCGGCGCGGCGTATTGGCAAAGAACTCGCGCGAGTGCGCACTGGCGAGGAAGAACCATCTCCCGAGGAATTTCGTCTGGCAGTGCGGCAAGTGCTCCAACACTGCATCTATGGAGTGGATTTGAATCCATTGGCGGTCGATTTGTGCAAAGTGGCGTTGTGGGTGGAAGGCCATAACCCCGGCAAGCCGTTGACGTTTTTGGATCACCGAATCAAATGTGGCAACAGTCTGGTCGGCGTGATGGATTTGAAAGTTCTGCATCAAGGCATACCAGACGAGGCATTCAAGCCAGTGACTGGTGACGACAAGGAAGTGGCCGCGGCCATTCGTAAGCGCAATAAAAAGGAACGGCAGGAGTGGTTGAGTGGACAGGAGCGATTGGATTTCGAGGAACCGTTGCAAACTGATCATCAGGCTTTAGCCGAAGCATGGCGCGAGCTTGCGCGTATTGATGAACGGAATACCGATGACGTGAAAATCAAAGGTCAGCGCTACGACAAATTGCGGCAAAAAGGTGAAAAATGGTATCGCGATTGGACAGCCTGCAATCTCTGGACTCTCGCCTTCTTCTCTCCATTGAAGGAATCCAATAAATCGTCTATACCAACTTCTGAATACCTGCGACGCTTTCTCGACAACTCAAAATCAGTTACTCTAACACTGATCGAAGCCGCCAACGTGTCGGCACTTCGTGCGAACGTTTTTCATTGGCCGCTGGAATTTCCAGAAGTGATGCAGGAAGGTGGATTTGATGTAGTTTTGGGGAATCCGCCTTGGGAACGGATTAAATTGCAGGAACAAGAATTCTTCGCCTCTCGCGATGCTGCAATTGCGACAGCCGCTAACAAAGCGGCTCGTAGCAGATTGATTGATGTGCTGAGAAAGAAGAATCCTCAACTTCATGAAGAGTTTACTTCGGCAAAGTACATAGCAGAAGCCAGCAGTCGATTTGTTCGCTCTGGAGGTCGCTTCCCACTGACGGCTGTGGGGGATGTCAACACGTATGCACTGTTTGCTGAGTTATTCAAGAGGCTGCTTAATCAGCGAGGTCGTTGTGGTGTGATTGTACCAACCGGAATTGCGACAGACGATACCTGTAAACATTTCTTCAGTAACGTCAACGAACAAAATGCCTTGGTAAGTCTGTTCGACTTCGAGAATCGCGAAAAGCTGTTTCAGGACGTTGATAGTCGTTACAAATTTTCATTGATGACGCTTTCGAATCAACCTGTGTCTTGTGGTCAGTTTTCATTCTTCTTGACGCGCACTGCTCATTTGGATGACGACGCGCGGCGGTTCAATCTTTCGCCGGAAGACATTGACCTAATCAATCCCAATACGCAGACGACGCCGCTGTTTCGTACTCGAATTGACGCTGAGTTGACCAAAAGTATTTATGGGAGAGTTCCCATACTCCTTGACGACAAGACCAGCGACAGTCCGTTGGGCGTATATTACATGAGGTTAGTTGACTCAGCCGATCATGCGGACTATTTGCGTTTCGCATGGGAAAAACGAGATGCGAGTTGGAGCGTGCCACTTTACGAAGCAAAACTGTTCTGGGCTTTTGATCATCGCTTTTGCACCTTTGATGGAACTGAACGATCAGATTTTGTCAGCGGCCAACCGCGTGAAATGTCGCTCGCTGAAAAATCCAATGCAAAAGTCTGTGCCGGGGCAAGGTACTACGTGCCACAGAGTCTCGCTCAGAGTCTATTCGCAAAGTATCCCGATTACAAACGACCATGGCTATTGGTTTGGAGAGACGTTACCAATGCCACTAACGAGCGCACTTGCATTACTACAGCAATTCCGCGGGTTGTTGCTACTCGAAAGTGTCCAGCACTCGGATTCTCCTCGAATGTCTCACCAGCCCTCTTGTTGGCAAATCTCAATAGTATTGTGTTGGACTATGTTGCTCGGCAAAAGATCGGCGGCACTTCTCTGAGTTTCTATATTCTCAAACAACTGCCCGTGCTTCCACCTTCCGCCTATAGTCGGATCAAAATAGATTTCATCAGCCATCGAGTATTGGAGCTGATCTACACGGCATGGGATATGAAGCCATTTGCCGATGACATGGGCTACAAAGGCAAGCCTTTCAGGTGGGATGAAGACCGTCGCGCTTTGTTGCGCGCTGAGTTGGATGCCTACTACGCGAAACTCTACGGCCTCACTCGCGATGAGCTGCGCTACATTCTCGATCCGCAAGATGTTTACGGCCAGGACTTCCCCGGTGAGACTTTCCGAGTGTTGAAAGAGAAGGAAATCAAAAAGTACGGGGAATACCGCACGCGGCGGCTGGTGCTGGAGGCGTGGGATCGGTTGGGGTTCTGATCTCATTCGAACTCAAGATTTTCATTCACATAAAACTCTCAAAATTTATGCGACTAACTCGGCCACCTGTTCACGGCGATTGGTGTCACACGAAAGTCTTTCCGACCAACTGTTGGTATTGTGAAACGCCAATTTATCTTTTCACCTGCAACTGCGGCTGTCGCGTCTTGTTCAACGAGCTTGGCGCGCCCTGGCCAAAACACCTTGCTTTAGAAGGGAAGAGAGAGATTTCTGATGGTCGAAATCTGCCTGGAATGAGTCATCGAATAAAATAAAAAGGCGTTCTGATGGGCGTTCGAGTCAGCGTCTTTTCGGCGTACTCAAGCACGGACGCCGAGTACGCGGCGCTGTACTCCGAGAACGGAAAAGCGGGGCTCCGGGTTTTTTATTCCTTGCTGTGGCTTTCTTCTTTTTTTGGTTTGTGTGCATAGCAGTTCTATGCTTGTTTGTTGGTATTCTTTTTATTTTCAGTTCATTCTTTTCGTCTGTTCTATCTTGGTCATGACTCTTGTTTATTCTCTCCGGTTACATATTGATCTAATACTTTCAACATCTGAAACGGTCTGTCCTCTGATTTTTCAAGCTCCTCTATTCTCTTTTGCAGCATAGAGATTCTATTTTTCATTATCCTGGATTCTGACTCCATCATCCTCGTCATTCTTTTGTACTCGTCTTCAACGGCTTTATCTATCTCCAGTCTTATCCTTGCCTCGCTTGATATTTGTTTTTGCGCTTGTCTCAGCAATGCCCCGATAAATAGCTTGTCGAGTGACTGACTCTCCATTTTCACTGGGTTCTTTTGAAAGTGCATCTTGTCTTTCTTGGGAACCATCAGTCCCCACTTCTCAGGAAGTTCTTCTATTCTCACTATTCCATCTGGAGCTGCAATTACCCAATAGTCGCAATACCTGCCAATTCCATCAGACTTCTCCAGGTCTTTCAGTTCCTTTATCCAATCCGATCTTGATACCTTAACTTCGAATCCATAGAGATGCAATCCCTTGGAAGGAAACAAACTCATAGCAATTGCATCAGCAGTCCTTGCCCGCTTTGCCCATCCTGTTCCGTTTCGCACCTGCTCAATGAAAGCAAATTCTCTCGGCGCGAATCTTTGTCTCAGCATGTGGATGATTTCATCAGCAGTCATAGTCTATCCTCTATGTTGCGCGCGATTAGCCGAGCGAGTAGAATGCGCTTCGTCGCTCTTGGGTGGAACAACTCTTTCTTTGTTTTCGAGATTGATGCTCCATATCACAAGAAAACCTTGCATGTCATAGGCATTCAAGACCATGCCGTCAAAGGCCAGTATCAGAATCGCAACTATGGTTACTGAAAACTTATGATTTTGAAACACTCATATATTTCCAGCTTGGTAGCGAACGGACACCATACAGTCCCGCCTCACCGAGCAGACAGAGATTGCGTGCAGCATTGAGATCTGCATCATCGCGATACCCGCACCACACGCACGCAAACTCGCTTCCCGCCCGGCTTCGTTTATCGCATCTATGGCATGAATGGCAAGTCTGCGAGGTGTAATGTGGCAGCTTCTTTGAAACCGAGATTCCTTGCTCTTCGCAGATTTGCTCAAGACGCACCATAAAGTAACGGTATGTCCAATGCGACAAACGTCTATTGAAAATACGTGAAAACGTTCCACGTTTGTTTCTCTTTACATATTTCAAATCTTCGATTGCTATGGTTTTGATTCCTGAAAAGTCAAGCTGTTTTAGCTCACGATTGAGTTCCTGCTTGATTTGCTCGTGAGTATTCTTCTCTCGTTTTGCGAATGACTGGATTTTATTGTATGAGTTCTTTGCAATCAATCGGCCATCGGATAAAACGAAGCCGCCTTTGTAGTTTGAATCGATGCCAATGACTTTGCCTTCGGTTCTTTTAGTCGGCCGCGGTTTATCTACAATCACATCAAGCCAGAGGTTGTCTTTGTCTCTGCCAAGTCGAACCGTCTTGCATATCATGAAGCCGTTGGCGAGCAGACGGTTTAGATGAGAAGTCGAATTGAAGGGCATCGTTAGCTTCGGTGCGCCGCTGCCAACAAGATTTAGAACGTAGTCAAATACACCATTGCCTTTCTCGATGTTGGCGAAGTGATAATAAAGCGTCGCCGTCTGTTGGTGCAAGCGCGGCTTTCTTTTTCTGATGCCGCAATTCTTATGTCGAAGAGATTCTTTCGCCTGCTTAGCCATTGCTTGCGCAAGTCGCGTGGTTGTCTTAAATCTATCGCGGCCACGATGCACGGTTTCAAGGTCAGTGTACTTACCTTTGCAATCTTGCCGCTGCCAAAATAGATCAATGAAATACTGCTGCAAGTCATGGCAAAGAGTAAGGAATGCGAGGCATTCTTTCTTCTTGCCTGCGTTGGCGAGATTGAGATAGATGCGTGATGAACGCTGTATTTTAGCTTTTTCCATCTTTTAGAACTTTGATTGCTGTGGCATAATGAATCATTCATATCTAAAAATATGCAGGCCGATCCAGCATTGAATCGTGCATGCTTTCTTCGTCTTCAACCTTCATGCGCGCGGCGGAGAGCTGCTGCTCAAGACGATTAAGCTCTGATATGAGACTGCTTATCATCTGCGCCTTTAAGGTGTGCCCGTTGGCGGCAAGCCAATCGTGGATTGCTTTTGCGTGGGCTTCGGTTCTTGAGTCCATTTAGTTGTTCACCCTTCAATTCTTTTATGCCTTTGTCAATATCCGGCTGAGTGTCGCGCAAAACTTTTTCCATACGCCTGTCAAGATACTTTCTTAGGCCAAGGACTAACAATGGAAGAACGACCCACAAACACCAAAAGATTAACCAGTCAGCTTTTGTCATTGCATACATGCCTTTCTGGATAAGTGCTTCACAGGAAAATCCGTGCGGCACAGATGGCGGCTGAGATCAAGAAACCGCGCACCCGCGCCGCACAGTTCATGCTACTTCTGAATGTAACTCAAAATGTATTGCTTCAAAACAGCTTTCAAGCGCCGGTCGAGAACAGAGTCTGCAAGAACCACACTGAACGTTCCGAGTTGGTCTGTTGCGGTCATGTTGCCGTGCTCGTCGATGGTGAAGCCTTCTCTGTTTACCTTTTGCAGCATTATGATGTCTGCCGGTGCATAAGATGAATCATGATGCCTTTTCATTCTTGCTGCAAAAGCGTTATCATGATACTGTTCTACCATCTGTGAGCTGAAGAGAATCTGCATAAGTAGAAATGCTCGGATCATTTCATTTCTCCAAAGTATTTTGCTTCGATGATATTGAATCGTTCAAGGTTATCATCAATTTGCTTTTGCATAGCATCGCGCTCCTTGTCATCAGAAGTCATTACCTTTCTCATCAACTGAAAGTTCTGCGCTCTGATTCTTGCAATTTCGATTCTGCACTTTGTTGCCGATATTCCGCGGATGACGATCTCTGGTTTCATTACCTTACTCCGTTCTCAATACTATAACTTTTTCCATGCCTCATCTTCTTCTGGCCCATCCCACTCTTTGCGGAGTACTTCTTCGGATGCGAGCATAGTTTCATTTTTCGGCTCACTTTTCTCTTTTCTTTTGGCGACTGTCGCATAGAGTTCAAAGAACATCGAGATGAATTCCATGTCCTTGCTCATGGGCTTAAAGTCGTCGCTGAATGAGAAATGAAATTGCTGGCCGCTGGGAAGCGTGATAATTGATTGCTTCATGTTGCCGACTCCATCCTTTTTAGAATGTCTGCAAGCTGGTGGAGTTCACTAGCTCTGAAGCCGTGCTCTTCGGCGAGCTTGAGGAGTTTTTCGGGATCGAAGGTCTTGTCAGTGAGCATATCAGTATCGACGATAAGCTCATCGGGATTGAAAAAGTCCTGTGTAATATTTATTGCCGGCCTGTTCCATATTTGCAGGAATAGCCCGCATCCAGTTCTATCTTCACCGAATGCGATGGCTTTGTCGTTGTGGTGAATCTCGAATCGTGACATGGGAATCCTTATTTGTTTTTACCGTATTCCATGACATAGCGTTTTGCTTCGTCCTTGCTCACGTCAACGTCATGCCAATCCAGGTGAATCGTCGGCGCATTGCATTCGTCAATCATCTTGCAGATGAGTTCCTTCTGTTCTGGTGTGTCGGACTGTGTTGCGCATCCAATAGACACCCCAAGTTCACAATATTGCTTCATCAATTCAATAACTTTTGGACCCTTAAAATCCCATCCCTTCAGCGTGCCCCACTTCAGATTGATATAATCTTGGCCAGTGGATTGTTCCTTATATCCATCGTGATAATGATCTTTCAATGCTGCGAGAAGATATTCAGCTAACTCTTGCTGCTCTTCACACTCTCTCGCATATCGTTCTTGCTGATTCTCATATTTCTGCACTTTGGTGAAGAGGAATAAGAATCCGCTATCGTCACGAATGCCTTCGGGATTATCTCCTGAATGGGTGATTCTTAGATTTGATCGTTGCATGGTTTCATTCCCTTCTTTATATATCAAGTTCAACTGCCATCTCAAACTGCCTGTCAAGTTCAGAACCAAAAAAGGTCTCTGCCTTTATCTGTGCGCACTGTGACTCATAATTCAAATCAATCTCAAGGTTTGTTCCGATAGCTGCTATGCCTGCGAGTTCATCGCACAGCTCATTCCACCTATAGCCGCTGTGACCTGGCACATGCTTGAATCTAACATTCTGCAATTTCCCGAGCAAGCCAAGGAGTTCTTCCCACAAATCACGATTGAGCACATTGCCTTTTTTCGTTCTCCATCCGTTGCGACTCCATCTCCATACCCACGACTCTGCGCCTTTCACTACATACTTTGAATCGCTTAGCACGAATATTTTTGTGCCTTTGTGCTTCAAGAGCTGGTCACACTTCTTTAGTCCTTCAATGCAACTCATGAGTTCCATGCGATTGTTTGTGGTACTCCTATAGCCTTTCTTTTCTTGAATGTAGGCCCTTCCGTTTTCAACGATCACAAAGGCATAGGCTCCGGCACCGCCAGGATTGTGCAGGCAGGCGCCGTCGCAGTAAAGTTCGATCATATGGTTTTCTTGTTTGAGATACTCTGCATAATTCACCATTTTGACAATTCTGTGTATACTCTTTTGATTCTAAGTAATCTCTGTTCGTAATCTTTGACAGTAATCTATGAAGTAGTCTTTGCTATAATAGAAGGTTTTTCCCCTTTGGTATATTTCCTTTTTACCCTTTGGGAGAATACGAAATTACCCTTTGGGGAATATCCAAATTGCCTATTGGTAAATATCGCCTTGACTTGCTTCATTATTTCATCTTCATTTGGCCTAAAATGTTTTGTTGGAGAACCACTGAATTTACAGATGATTGTCTCAATAAGATTTCTCTTCTCAAGAAGCCAGCAGGCGCGATCAAATTGTTTTGGAGTCAAGCGTATCTCATTCCACCAATCTTTTCTTGATTTGGCAAGCCATAACTTACCTTCATGTTCTATACTGACTTTCATATCCCCATTCTTTTTCGGAGTGAACCAATAAAGGATTTGCCCCAAGAGAACGCCAGCAGCCAGGTCTCCAGCCATGTCAACATACATACGCTTGACTTTTATTTGATCGGCGTGAAGTCTTTCAAGTGCGAGATATTGTCGTAGCGATTGGACGCTTAGGATGGCACCCTTAACTTGTTCCTGTCTCTCCTCATACTCTTTTCTATCTTGCATTTTTTCTACTCCGCATTGCCATAAACGCAGAAAACCTATTCCCGACCTCAGGCTTAAAGTTTGCCAAGACTTTAATCCACAAGGAGGCCAGCCGTAAGGCCGGGAATAGGTTTTCCTTTGTATCTACAATAACCTCTATGTGTGTAAAATCTTGGCGCAACAAGATAAAAACATTCCCATCAAAAAGAAACACTTTTTTCGCTCATTTTTCCCTAAAGAATACCTGCCTTTCAGACGATATAATAGATAGTAATTAGTTGAAAAATAGTTGAAAATTGTCTTGACATTGTCTTGCATTCTTTTATATTGTAGTTGTGATAAGCAATGAACCAAAACAAGGAGATGAGAAAATGTACAAAGAGGATGCCATGAAGATCATCGCAAAGAAAGATTGCAAGGTTTGTCGCGGCAGCGGATTGGTTAGCCAATCTCACCCATACGGCTCAACATCAGCGACCGAGACGCTGTACTGTGATTGTATTATTGAACAGATACCAGACGACTACGACGGCGACATCGACATCATCGAGCCGGTATTTGAAATCTGGCTCGGCCATCTCTCTGAATCCGCAAAGAGTAATTTCTTGCAATGGAAGTCGGATGTGACCGGCAAGACTCCTGAATACATAAAGGCAGAATATGATGCATGGGATTCCCCGATAGTTGTAGTTTAATACGAAAAGAGGATGCCATGAAAAATCTACAAGAGCTTGAGTCAAGACTGTTGGCGGAATTAACTGCATGGGCAAATCGTCAAAGCAACACAGCCGGGTATCTATACTACTTGCCAGCAACGGCATCACATGACGGCGGAATATTGATCTGCACTGAGAAGCCGGCGAATCCTGAATACAAGCTGGCATGGAATGACCGGATTAATCCGGGCGCGTCGATTCAGCAAAATTTCAATCTGCTGCGACTGAAATGTATTCGCAGCCTGCCGGTGTTGTCTTAACAAAAAGGGAAATTGAAATGAAGCCTTATACAATGCCAGAGCCGACTTTCAAACTTAACGATCACGATGTTGATGGCGATATTGTGGATGAGTGTATTTTCTTGTGTTTCGAGAACGTACATATCAAGGTTGCCAAAGATCTGAACGAATTCAAAGAAATGATGCGAAGGATAAACGAAAAACTTCTGCCGGAGCTGGAACGAGTTTATGCAATAAGATACGGCGAGCAGATAAGAAGGGAAGAGGGAGCGAAATGAACATGCACGGCGAATTATTTCTGATGTATATCGCCACCCTGATTTCGGCATGCGGCTCTTGCGGTTTAGCCGGTGCTCTGATTCTTGCGTACATTGAGAATCGTAAGCGCATCACGACAATGGAAGCCCGCATGCGCAAGGTGATCGTACAGCGGCAGGCTCTCATGAATCCGGTTTCATGGGCGGACATTGCACTGATTGTCAGATTCGCGGTATCTGTTGAAGCCACCCAGCGCCGCTTGATGCCGAAAGACGTTGCCGCAATTCACGATGAAGTTGCGCGGAAGTACTTCAGGCAGCGCGGAATAAAAAGAGTTCAGTATTTATCATTTGCTGATGAAGGCATTCTCTAATTACTTTACTTAACATATGAAAGGATGTGCGCTATGTTTTCTTTCTCATTCTCTGGGTTCAAGAAGATGTTTACGCGCAATCGCGGCAAGAGCATTGCGCCGACGCAGGAACATTTCGAGAATCTTATCAAGCCGGAGCCGAAGCCGGTCATTCACAGCGACAAGTCGATCCGCCTGGGCTGCAACAACTCCAAGCGCAAAAAAGATGCTCGGAAGCGGGCCAGCCGGTCACGGCGCATCAATCGGCTTCACGCTAAGTACTCACACTGAAACCAAGACAGCGGCACAAGAAAGTGCGAGTCCGCCAGGGATGGCGAGGTTTGTCGATGAAGGGATACTCTAATGGAAGCAAACGATAAAGTTCTTGTTCGCAAGCTCATCGATATGCTTATCGGCAAAGAATGGGCTTATCGGCACGCGGCAGAAAATAGATACTGTCCGGAGTGCGCAAATGAGGATGATGCTTACGTGGATCAAAAGTATCATCATGAAGGATGCGAATTCGTTGCATTGATAAATGAAGCAAGGAAGAGAGTCTTATAAA
>ERZ1292642.755-Hain-H14-01um-R1-755-length-17046-cov-10_pt1 | contig 17046 bp, 22 predicted proteins | sample MGYA00564403_ERZ1292642 | MGnify/ENA primary metagenome ERZ1292642 (study PRJEB36523, sample SAMEA6512643) | groundwater metagenome | collected 2019-01-09 | study: AquaDiva: Metagenomics assemblies of 32 groundwater samples | reverse complement strand
AGTACGAATTGCACCAGACAACCAATTTGTCCGGATCATCCGGATGTTCCGCGACGTTTATCACCGATTGTTTTATTACATCCGTTGGGTTTGTTGCCTCGTTGCAATAAGAACAACGCATCTCCCCCAGTCCCCTGAAGTGAGGACAGAGTTGATACTGGAAATGCGATGGGACATTCTTGTCCAAAATGCCGCAGTACTCACAGACGCCCCCGCGGATTTGCGGAAGCCGCCTCGTAGCCGGTTCTGTGTATCCACCCTGTCTTTCTAAAGATTTCGGTCTTGGAAGAACCATCGGTTCAACCTTGACTTCGGTGTCAGGAGCATTAAAGGGCTCCGTCCCTTGGGTTGGTTTCATGTTTTATTTGGTTTTTAATGTTTTCTACTTGAAGTCTTTTGTCTTCAGATAGCTTTTTCAAGTCAGAATATCTTTTTGCCCATTTCAGTTCTCCCTGCAATCGGTATATCATGGGCAAATCTATCTCGTCTTTCACTGCTTCCGACGCTATCTGCTTTTCGAGATTGGTTACTACTCCGTCTAACAGCAATTTCTTCAGTTTCTGCCATGCTTCACCGGTCTCAACTTGGTTAATCGCTTCAACTACTCGTGCCAATTCACCTTGCTGTTGCTGAAGAAACGGCACTCTTCCATCCCTTTCCGAACCTTCATAAACAATATCAGAATTGTTCATTGTGCTAATCCTTATCTTCCGCCTGATTGGGTATTGGTGAAAACCTGGACTCTTTCGTTAAGAATGGACGTAACAGCAGCCGTGTATCTCAAGAAAACGCGGCCGTTTTGACTCATCATTCCTAATCCGGAGAAATCTTTCTGAGCTAACGTCGAAGCTCCTGCAGAACCAGTAACGCTCAATACACTCACTGCAGTTCCGGTTCCAACTGAAGCCACGCCTTGGGTTGGCCTGAATCCGAACCCACCGATCGGAATGTTCAGCCACTCGGCCAAGACGCTCCCGCCGGTATTAGAGACGATACTTGTTCGGGCCACGTCATACCACGTCGCGCCGCCATTGTCGGTAGTCTGCAAAGTAGCGGAAACTCCCCCCGCAAGGACTGAAGCTTCGAGTTTAACGACAACATTGTCGCAGTCTTGCGGAAGAAGGAAAGGCCCAGCTACCACTCCGCCTACTGTTGAGGCTGGCCCCGTGGCGTTTATCGCGCTGTTATTCACATCCAGAACATTTTGTAACGGTAATCTTATCATTTTTTATTGGTTAGATTTTTATACATCGACCCCTTATAAGCAAAACCGACCATAGAGAAGGTCGGCAAGCTGCCTGGTGAGAATCTCGACAAACCCACCAGGAAGCTGGCGAACCTTCCTTACATGTCGAGATTCTGCTTATTAAGGCCTCGTGTTTCTGCCAAACTAACCTTAAGGAGTATTTATGTAATCAATAACCTCATTAAGTTTATCCTTCAACTGATTCAGGTCTTCTCTGCCAAATTCAAGTTCAATATGGCCCAACTTTGGCCTGGGAATGCCGGAAACGGTCGGTGGGCCACTGACAAATATTTCAACGGTTTCTACTTCTTTTGGCAACTTTGGCAATTCTAACTCTTTTCCTTTTGTCATTTTAGTATTCTGCGGTTAATACACTGCCATTGCCAGCAAGTGTTTTGTAGGCGATGGCCGTAAACAACCCCTCGGCTCTATTGACTCCCTGAACGCTGGCATACGACCCACTGGTTTCTCTGGGAACAACAAAGCGTCTGATAGTGCTTACCGGAACAACGAAATCAAAGTTAGCGCCAGTCCCTGTAGCAGTTACGACACTGGTTGCCTGGTTTGCCGCCCATCTGCCAGCCACTCCTTGTCCCACTGCGGCAACTTCAATTTCCGTAGTGTCATGCGTGAAAGCCAAGACCGAAGACACGGAAATGTTTTCGTTGGTGTTCGATTCTAGGGCTACTTTCGCTGGCGGGTACCCCTCTTTCGGATTGTTGTCTTTGCCTCTTGGCGTTTGCGGTGCGTAACTATTCATACGATTGGTGTTTGTTGAGCTGTCTGCATCTCCTGTTTCAGGGGCGTCGTAGCCCCTTGTGGAGACAGACGTTCTTTGTTAATTAGTTTATTTCTACTCGGCTTGGAAGTTTCCTTTAATTCTCCCGTCTGCTCTTGCATCATTTGGGCCTGTTTCATGCCATTGTAATATTCCTCATGCTCGGCGATGTGGAACCAGGTTGCAAGCGTCTTTGGCTGAACCATCTGATGGATGTAAATGTGTGCTTGATGGTCGTCTGTCGACAGGACTTCGGGATACTTATTTTCCTTTAATACTTCATTTTCCTCCTTTGCCTTCATCTCGTCAAGTGTCTCTGGGAACATAATGTCAATGAGAGACGGGTCTTGCAAGAACTTAGGGAAGAAAACGTGCTTATTGAAGTTTCGCATACCCTCCGGCCCGAGGGTCTGCCCAAGTTGTGGATAAAGATTGATGAGGTCTCTCCGCAGAACAAGTTCCTTGAACTCTGCTTCTTTCGCCGAGTATACCAGAACGCCTGGAGGAAAATCAGTTTGGAAATCCGATAATTGAATTTCCTCGGTCTTTACTCCCTTGACCCCAACGATGTTCGCCATCTTCGACCCCAGTTCCTCTCCGTACTTCTTATATCGATGGAACCAATGGCTCCAAAATTCCGCCTCGCCGAACTGCATAACCTTTGACTGAAGCGATTGAGCCATGTCGTTTAGCTGCTGTTGTATGGCTACCTCAGTTGCAGTTTCTTGGCCTCCCGTTTCGGGTTGCAGGGCTACACCCGTTCCCACCGGAGCATTCGCTTCCTGCTGCAACATGGTGATAAAGTTGATGAGTCCGGCGCTCATTGGGTCTTCCTTGTTCAAGGGCCATGAGGCGGATTCATCATCCATCGGAATATGCTGGTTGATTTGTCGGGAAAAGAATTGAGTCACGTCTCTCACCTTGTCTGGGTTATACCCATAGATTGGATTCGCGCGGTCTTTTGCGGCGATAAATGCGAGATTGAGCAATACGCTCTTTGCTCGATGCTTGTCTTCAAGTAAATCAGCTACGGAGAACGTGATGGACGAGTGTGGTTCTCTAAATGCTTCTTTGACCACAATCGGCCATTTAGAACCCGTATCAATGGAAGTTCCGTCGGGAGCTACGATTTGTTCCCCGTCTTCCAAGTCCAGCTTCATTTGGAAAAGCTTTTTGGTGAAGTCCTTATCAACCCAACAGACATTTTTATTTCCCTTATCGTCGTACCCGTAGAACTCAAGAATCTGATACACATCGCCTGCTTGGGTATCCATCGCCATGGGCGTGCCCTTCTTGGCTTCATCCCTTTTGACCCGGTAGTCCCATAAGTAACTATCCACTCCCGTGGGAATTTCCTTGGGGTCTTTTATGCCGTCAATCACTCCTGCCTTGATAAGTTTTTTGAGTTCCCATTTGGTCTTGGTAACCCATTTCCAGTAATACCGCCAGTCCTGGACATTCTCGAAGTAGGGATCGTAGCCGAAGACGAGGGGATTGATTACGGAAGGTTCCATTATCTTCTGTTTCTTGTTGAACCGTAAGGTCTCCAGATACCCTCGCCCGAAGAACAAGGTATCCCAGCACCAGTCGTAATCCAACTTGGCCTTGTTCATTTCCAGATAATCGGATTGGGCTAATGAGTTATATGAATTAATCTGCTCTTGCAGAATCCCTTGCGATGGAAGGAACTTAATCTGCATTTTGTCATCGTAAAGAGCGGAAAGAGTCTTATTAAAAAGCGACAACAAAAGCGTTGACGCTATATTCTGATCTCCTCGATTAAGGTTATTGAGTAAAACTAGTTGCTGAACCTGCCGACGTTTACGGGCTTGTAGAAACTCGAACGACTCTTCATATTTGTTGCGGACATCGCTTAATTTCACTTAGCTTTAGTAGTCGAGGTACTTTTTAGCAACTCTTCGGTAAGGTTCTTAGGTTTTTCTATAAATAGCACTTCACGTCTGGCCTCGCAGGGAATGAAAAAACGGTACATGTATCTTTTCGCATCGATTATAACTCGTGGCGAGATATGTTCAAGGGGTACAAGTCCGTCTCCCCATAAGATTGTTGAGATCTGTTTGGCATGAGAGTTAAAGAGTGTTTGTCTATCGGGAAAATCCTTTATTTTCGTGGGATCCATCTTGAAGCCGAAAGTCCTGATAGATATGGTCTGACCCGTTCCCGGATCTAGTAAAGGAACGCCCTCGGTATTTAGGTTTGCCCCATAGTCGTACTTGATATCGCCAAGGTCTACACCATCTCCAGGTTTAAGTTCTTCCATTTCCTTCTTAAATCTTTTCTTATGTTCTGATGTTGCCATTTATTCGTTGCGCCAAACACGACTCATTTCATCGTGAAACGGTCTGCCCCGCATTTGTTTTATCATTCTAGACGATTTGATGGATTGGTCATTGACGACCATTGTCAGCACGGCGGCATCCACGCAATTAGGAGAAGCGATACCCTCGCGGAACAAGTCCTCCTTGGGCTGTATGATAATCTTGCTATCTTTGTGCTTGTATTTTACCATTTCCAGTTCGTTCCAGCCATAGTCCTGCTTGAGCTTGCCCCCACTGACAATCCATTTCCTAAATCTGAAATGCCATTCGGCTTTTAAGTTCTGATACTGCTCGTCCTCGCTTTTCTCTCCGAATGATACTCCGCGTATAGGATAACTCATCTCCTGCAAGCGATCATACACGCCCTGTCCCACGCCCGTCTTGTCCACCACCCAATAATCAACTTTGAACTTCCTGTTTAAATCAACAATCACGCTAACCAAATCCATTGTGTTCTGAAGCTTCTGATTAAAAGCAATCTCCATCAAGTGAGCGGATTTGATGACAACAGCCGATTTATCGCCTCCGGCCGCGGGGTCTATGCCCCCTATGATATAACCGGAATGTTCAAACTCATTGGTAAGGGTGGCTTGCAATTCTCTATCGCTCACCAGGCGGATGTAACCCTTTTCATCCATGCTCTCATCGAAGGCATCCCAGTTGCCTTCTAAATACGCCTTGCGCTGGTTTTCCGGTAATGACTCGAGCGATTTATAATATTCTTGAGGAAGATAGGGGTTATCCGTAGGGAGCGCAGGAATATACACGAACTCATACTGCTCTTTCTCGTCTGGGGAGAAAATTCGCTTGACCCACATATTCTTTACCCATGCCTCGCCCAACGGATTGCAGCCTGCAAGAAACTTCACATCTGCAATCCCCGGCCAACGATGGCGCGAGCGGAGCATATCGAAGGTGCTTTTGGGATTGCGGTTAATCTCATCTATGGCTATCACCGCGAACTCAACGGAAAGATATTTAGCAGGATCATCCAAGTTTCTGAATGCAAGAATTCCTGAACCGTACTGCGGTGCGAGCGTGAACTCATGTTTGGCTTCGTTATATGTTCCAAGCCATGGCGGGAACTCATATTTTATTTTCGCCAAGTGCCTATCGTTCAGTGATGGATAGTCTTCACAGAAGAGACCTGCTCGAATTCCTCGAATTCTGTATTTCTCATAATAGGATGCAAGCCAATAAATACAGCTCCATCGTAGCCACCGAGATTTGCCGGAACCCACAGAACCACCGAAAAGGGTGAACTTAAATCTCTTGGAAGCTCCCAGCGCCTCCAACTGCTTGGGAAAGAAGTTTGAAACTTTTGAGAAATCAACGATTTCTTCATGCATCTAAGCGTAGTATTTTAATAGTTACTTCCTCTGGTATTCCAATATCTTGTTTGGCTTTACCTTCACCAAACTCTATTTGGTCTTTGCCTGTTACTTTGTGTTCTTTTAAGAATTTCTCTTTTTGTTTATCTGACATACCGGCCATCTTTCTGGCCAGGTAAGACTTCATAGAATTGGATAGCCTGCCACCAGGGTTTATATTTTGAGGATTATCTCCAAATCCACCTTTACCTGTGGGGTTGGGGAGTTTTTTAACTTGTTCTGTAGTTATTTCTTCTTGGCTTAATTCTTCATTCATAATCTTAATAAACGCTTATACTTCTCCCTATGCTCTTTCAAATATGATGGCCATTGACTTTCGTCTAGAGTATAGGTAAAATCTCTTCCCAAGAAGTCCTTATTATCTTCGATGTTTTTCTCTAGATTGTCAAGTACCTCTTTGGTGGCATAGGATTCTTCAGTATATGAATCAGTAAGTTTCCGTCTGACCTTCTCATAGCCGCCTAGAGAGGTAAAATGCCAGCCTAGCTCATCTTGAAAACAAGCTGGAGGATTACTTCTCAAGTGATTTAAACATTCATCTCTTATAAATTTATACTTACTTACCAATGTTCCCAAAAATCTCTCTGATGACTTGTTGTTAAGCCAATAAGAGTACACCCTTAAAGGAATTTTAGTAGGTACATAGCCAGTAAAACCGTGCCCAGGCTCCCATACTTCGTCCGCATCTCCTATAAAAACTATATCGTCATCTTGTAAATCAGTCAAACAATCCCTAATACTTTCTTTTTGTGAAAATTCTCGCACCCAGTGTTCAGCCCCCTTGCCATAGTTAGTGTTGGGACTCGCTCGGGCTAAATCTTCGTATTTACTATAAATATCCTCATTGACCATATAGTATTTCACGGGCAAGTTGTTGAATGGCCAAGAACCCCTCCACAAATCCTTTGAGTATTTCGATTTTCCACTAAATGTCTTATCAAACTCGACGACCCTAAACTCATCCACATAATCTTTCAAGATATTATACCGTATTTCAAATAACTCCTCTTCTCCATTCCATGTAATTATATCATAAATCATATTAATTCGCCAAGCTTATTATCCGTAATATAGGCCATTAATCGTTGTCTTTCGATCTCATCAACCAAATTTTTATTCATACAAAATACATTTCTATATCCTACATTAAAGACATCAAAATGCTCGCTTAATAGTCCTCTAATCATCAGATCGTTGTGCTTGCCCCAATGCTCATATTGGATAAATTTAATAATATGAAACCAATTTGTCGCACCCAGCAAAACCTTTAAATCATATCCCTCGGTATCAATTTTAAGGAAATCAATCTGCTTAATGCCCGTTTCAAGAAAATATGTGTCAAGCGTTTTCATCGGAAGTAAAAGCTCACCCACGGTATAGGGATTATTTATCGCTTCAGAATCAACGAATGACTGAAGTCCATTTACATATCCCATAGCCTGGTTTCTACTGCCCAAGCCATATTTATTCGCATAGACATTAGGTTTTCCTTCAACCTTCTTATAAAGTTCATCAAAAAACTCGGGATTGGGTTCAAATAGATGATGTTGTGATTCGGGCCATATTTCTAAGTAATCGGTATCGGTTCTTGCTCCCACATCGAAAATGACTTTTAAGTCTTTAAGTTGCTTGAATAATTCTATCTCTTCCTTTGGGATTGGCGTTGTTGTTGTTTCGGTCATCTTCTATATTGATTCAGTTCCCCACAAATAAAACAAATTTCGTTCGAGCAGTTGGGCCTCGCCTGGGTAAACGGCATACATTAAAAAATTATAAAGTTTTATGTAAAGTTCTCTTGGATGTCTAAGGATATCCGAAGAAGTTAAAGTATAGTTCGAGCCAGGAGCAAAAGCATTGTATTCTCGTTGGTCCATTTTAAATATCTTCACTAATTCTTTTACTTGCTCGCTTTTATAGGGACAATCATTTAAAAACCAAAAATTGTTTTTCTCATAATAAATCCCATCTTTATAGTAACTAACATCCTTATCTGTGCCGTGTCTTTTAACATATTCTTCTGTGCCATCATACTTAACTTCTTTGTGGTTCATTGTGAGAAGCGGGGTAAAAAACGAGTTGTTTTTCACTCGGTCAAATTCTTCTTTGGTGATATATTTAAAGAGATTGGCTTTGGTATAAATAGCCACCAGTGGCAGATTATTATAATTGTTAATAATGAAATGAAGTTTGTCGGCAATATCCGTGCCTAGGTTTGGCACGATGATGCTTCCCGGAATTGGATCATCAGAGCGATCATACAAAATCATGCTCGGGGCGTATTCTTGCACCCAAGATACGTCCTGATTATAGCGGGATATTACATACTGCATAGTTATTTTAATAGATTATTTTCTTTTAGCACTTGATATAGTCCTTGAGCTAGTGGATGTACGATTTCCTCCTCTAGATTCTTTTCTATATCCTTTCGTTTTGATATTCCCATTTGCCACCATAATGCATGCAAGATTTCGTGTACAAAACTTTTCTCTTTATTCTGTTGAGTTGCTTCATTATCTATAAAAATCTTTTGTGTTGATGTATGGGTTGTGCCAAAACAGTTGCCTTCGTAGGTAACGTCATCACCGTCTTTACCACTTACGATTCTCCATTCAAAACCAATGATTTTTAGTTTTTTAGGTATTTTCATTATCTCAAATATGTTGAAATCTCTTATAATAATTCTGTGGCAAAGACCAAATCTTTGTATTGTGCCGTCCCCAATATCTTGGTGCAATCGTTACTGAATTTTTCATCTGTTTTATTGCAGAAATTGGCTTGCCGTTAGAATCTTTGTCAGTCCCAAAAGTCTCGTAGGTATAGCCCACACCATGTTTCTCGCCCTCTCTCAACCACCTCGGCAAGATAAAGAACGAAGAATTGGCAATTATAGCGTATCGGGCGAAACGCATTGAACGCCAGTTTAGACCAATGTCATGAATTATATAAAATTCTTTACCATCTGAATTGACACAACCTATACTGTTAAAGAAATTTCTTGCTAAATATAAATCATCAGTATGTACTTCAAACCGCATCTTTGGATTGATGTCTTTCATCTTCTCAATAGCCCCTAACCAGTAATCCTTGCTGAGAAATAAATCAGGGTACAAGGCAAACTCGCCACCTCTGAATCCAATCACACATAGGTCGTCCGGCACATCCTATGGTTCTACTTTGAGCCATTCATCTATTTCTTTTTCTCGGTGTTCCCAATATCTTTCGTCTTGGAATTCGCCGTCTATAACCGTATTGTCTTTTATGAAATTAAATTCGGGGTCATAACTTCGGATGTCGTTTCCAAACTCATCTCTCGTGCATTTCTCGAACCAATTACCCATAAAACCTTCCGGCCTATCGGGAATGGGTCTTGCGGTAGGATTCTGGGCTGGATTAGCACTGAAGTGATGAACCGTTTTTTTGAAATCCTTGTCCCATTGCCCTACGTCCATAAATCCTTGCCCCTTAAAACCCTTCTCTTTGTTTGAATCGTTTGGGTCATACATCATACCCCAATCCACACCCAAGTCAGCAGCTCTTACCCGTGTCGCTACGAGCCGGTGGAGTTGGTTGCCTAAACCACTTGACTGATGGAAAACTCCAATTATCATAAGTATTTATGCCCTCCAAAACTTTTTCTAGTTTCGGGAACGGTTAATTCAGTGCCAAACTGGGCGGCTAATTCAACAGGCGCAAATTTAATTCCATTTTTCTCAAGGGTTTCTCTGTGATACACGCATAAATTTCCATCTTCATGCCAAAAACCCGTTCCATTATCGGTAAATTCTAAGCCCAATATGGTAGGCGCCCGCAGTAATTTCCTGCTTCTCAATGAAAATCCACCATTCCCAACTCTAACTAATCTGCCGCTAGGCGTTCTATATGTCTTGTCGTCTTCGGGAATAGGCCACGGAGAACCTATGTAGTCATGTTTGAAAAACTCATCCGTCCACTTGGAAACGTCTGTAATCATTCCGTCGTTCTGGACTAATAATACATAGTCAGCACCGATATACTGCCATAATTTCATAGCCACGAACTCGTTGTATCCTTTGTAGTCCAGTTTATCTACTTTGATGATGTCAATCCCTTCTGGCTGGATATCCTCATGAGTGAACAGGATTGAGCGATTAAATTCCATTTGTGCTTGACATTTTCTCATAGCCTCGATTGTTTCAGGAACTTTCGTGCAAGCTATGGCCACCAAAGAAACTGATGGTATATTCACTGCCCATGACGTATCGGGAGCAGTAGTAATGCGAAGGAATCCCTCTTCATTGAGAATCTTCTGAACTTCAGTCGTATAATAATCATGTCCAGCCAATACACCGCCAAATTTGATTTTAGATCTCCATGCCTTGATGTCTTCACGGATATTTTCCTCGTCATGTTCGGCGTCAATATACACCGCATCCAAAGACCAATCTGGGAAATCTTTTGCCGCTTCCAAACTAGTCTTTCTTATCTTAATGATATTCTTGACGTCTTTTGTTCTTTCAATGAAAATTTTTTCGGCTTCTTGAAACATTGCATCGTGAGATGGGATTCGGCCTTCTGGCGGAACTTTATAATCGTAGCAATCAACGCTATAAACAGTATCTACAAACTGTGAGAACAAAAGTGTGGAAATGCCTTCAAATGAGCCTACTTCAACCATTCTAAAATGGGGCTTGAAGAACTGTCGCACAAGATGATAAAGTCCCTCAACGCTATTGATGTTATTCAGCTCCATATTGCTCATGCGAGGCAAAGAGAATAAAGTTTTTAGGTCAATCATTTCCAGTAGTTGTATATATTCCGCTCGATTTCATAGGTCATCTGCCGAACGTCCCTATCCTTTTGTTTTATCGCCCAGACAAACATTTCCCGAATAGTTTCCTTTAAGTCAGTTTGGTCTCTGAAGCCCAGGAGTTCTTTGGCTTTGGCATGGTCGCAGTAGGCGTACTTCACCTCATGGCGGGCTTCCAAGTGTTCCACAATCGGCTTAAACTCAAATTCTTCGGCCACATCCTTAAGCAGTGCGGCTACCCGATTCAACGTATATTCCTTATCCGAACCTATATTGAATATCTGACCGGTATGCTCATAGAGAAGTTTCTCCATTGGCTCCAGGCAAAATCTTATATCAGAAAAAGCCCGCTTTTGCATCCCGTCGCCGAATACAGTAATACTCTCCCCCCTCAAGATTCGCCTAATCCAAATACCGATGACGTTTCGGTACTTATCCCAGATGTTTTGCCTTATCCCGATTACATTATGCGGACGGACTATCGAATACTTTAACCCAAACTGGTCAAGAGCCTGTTTCAAGTCCAATTCCACGGCGTATTTGGCTATGCCATAGGGGTCTTCAGGCGCGGGCTGGTCTATCTCCTTAAACGGAGGATTGCCTTTGCCATAGACAGCCATGGATGAACTGAACACAATCTTCTTCACGTCGTTTTTAATACACTCGTTAATGACATTAACGGAGCAGAGGAGATTGTTTGAGTAGTTAAAATTCCTGATAAACGGCGAAAGGCCTTCGGCGGCATAAGCGGCGAAATGGTAGACATAATCGGGCTTTATCTCTTTGAACAAGCAAGCAATGGACTCCCGATTCTTCAGATCCTCTTGGTAGAAGAGAACCTTATTGGGGATATTCTCAATATAGCCGCCGGAAAGATTATCTATGCCATAGACTTTGTATCCCTTGGCCAACAGATATTCAGCCATGTGAGAGCCCAATAATCCCGAGACTCCGGTTATAAGCACTTTAATCTTTTCCATAGTTCTCATGTGCTCTTACCATTTTTAACCCTTGCCTTTCAAAATCATCCAACTTATGAATTTCTATATGCTTTTTGTGATCATCGGGATTAAAAAAATCATCAAAAACCTCAACCATATATCTCAAGTCGGATTTGGTAAGCGATGGATGACAGGAAATCCAGAATGAATGTTTAGCAATAAAGTTAGCACCATCCAACTTTCCGCTAATTCTAAAGTTCGCATCTTTATACGCCGGATGAAGGCAGATATTTCCGCTAAAGAGCGGCCTTGTTTCAATGCCGTTTTTTTCAAGATGTCTCAATAATCCGCCTCTATCGCCCCAGTAAGTAAGAGGGAATGCAAACCAACACACATCAGCATTGTGTACTGTTTTTGGCATGTTAAGAGCATACCCCCCATGCCCTCCACTATTATATTTAGATAGATGTCTTACTAAATAATCAAAGTTTCTTTTTCTCGCCGCCTTGATTTGTAGTATCTTTCTCAACTGCACCCTCCCCATTGCCGCCTGAAGCTCTAGGACTTGGAAATTATACCCTATCTTTTCGTAGATAAAGCGCGGGTTGTAATCTTTCGGGAGTTGTTTCCATTTTTTGTTTTCGGACTTGTTAATGTCGGCTTGACGTCCCCAGTCACGATACATACGAACATTGGATGCGATTTGTCTACTATCGGTGAATACCCCACCTCCCACGCCCATTGAAATAATGTGTGCAGCATGGAATGAAGTAATTGAGACATCTCCGAAACTCCCGACTTTTCTACCTCCAATTTCACTTCCCCAACTGTCACAGCCATCCTCGATGACCCAGATTTTTTGTCCTTGTTCTTCATATTTTCTGACTAGCTTCATCAACGCCGGCATATCCACCGGATTGCCGAGCGGATGAATGGCGATTATTGCTTTAGTCTTTTTAATAATTGCTTTTTCTACATCTTCTATTGAGAAACCGTAAGTACCTACTTTCGCATCGACCACCACAGGGGTAAGGTTACACTGCAGAATGATGTTGAAGATGGTCGGAAAGGTTACCGCACAGATAATAACCTCTGAACCCCTTGGTAATTCGAGCGCAGATAGGGCTAGAAGCCCCGCAGACGAACCGGAATTGGCCAGTACGCCATAACCCACCCCCAGAAATTTAGCGGCCTCCTGCTCGAATTTTGCCCCTTCTTCGGCTGATTGCCAGTTACAGGTTTTGCGCGAGTTTCTGATAGAGCGGATAATGGCTTGAATCTCCTCACTACCAACAACGGCTCCCCCATATTTCACAGAACGAATTTTATTTTTTATGTTTACCATCTTTATCAAATTTTTTATGACATTTAGCACAAAGTCGTCTCCAGTCGTCTAGGTCTCGTAAGTATTGCCCACTTATATTAGCCCAGTGGTATTGCCGATGTCTTAACTTTTTATTTCCACATTCTTCACAAAAACGTGGTTGACCCAAGTGTTTATATATCCAAGTATGTTTTGAGACATATCCCGCTTTCTCGCCTTTCCATCTTGGCATTCCACCCTTTTTAAATTCTGTAGCAAAGGAACGATGTTCTCCTTTCTTAAAAGAACCCTTATTCGGTTTAACTAAACCTTTCGTTCCTTGATTCCAAGGGATATTTCCTTTAGGGAATGGCATATTCTTATTATACCACCTCCACATGGGGGCGCAATATCACTTATCAACTTTCATTCTAGCCAATGGGGATTTTTAACTTGCCATTCAACTACATTTTTCAGACTTTCTTTAAATAAGAGCGGTGGTTTCCACCCCATCTTTTTTAACTTTTCACCAGACAATCCATAAAAACGATCGTGGCCCGACCTAGTTTTATGAACATCCACAAACTCGTATTTAAGTTCCTTCCCCATAATATCCGCGATGAGTTTCGCCAGTTCGAGATTGCTTATAAAATCCCCAGAGATGATGTTGTATCTGTCCGGTCTATCTACTTCTCCGTCTTTATGCAGATGGGGAATAGTATTTTTAAGAATAAATAAGATAGCGTCTGCGAAATTCCTTGAGTGGATGTAGTAGCGAGCGCCTACTTCGTTCTTGTTGCCATGTATGGTAACAACTTCATCCTTCATCAACTTTTTCTGCACTATCACAGGAAATTTTGCGGAACTTTGCATCTCTCCATAGTTATTACAAGTATTTGTCAAAATGACAGGGACATCATAAGTCCTCCACCAAGCAATGCCAAGGCATGTCATAGCTGCTTTGCTTGCCGAATAAGGATTTGAAGGAACTACAGACGCCCACTCATCGGGCATTTCTCCTTCTTTAACCGCTCCCATTTCCTCATCAGTACCGATCTGCACGAATGCTTTTGGCTTAACTTCTCTCGCATACTCAAGCATGTTTAGCATTATAGAAACATTATTTTTCACAAATGGGACTGGCTCTGCAATGCTTGCTTCTACATCTGAAAGCGATGCCAAATTTATTATGTAATCTATACGGCCGATTTTCTTTTTAGTCATTTCTGAAAATGGAGCAGTAAGGTCGTGAGTGATTACTTTCCAGCGCCCAATCCAACCTGGGTGATCCTTTATCACTTCATGCAGTCTGTCTGAATAACCTCTATGGTTGAAACTGTCTATACCTATCACTTCCCAGTCAGAATTATGAAGGATATGGGCCAAAAAATGCACGGCTATACTCCCTCCCAAACCAGTAATTAAAACCTTTTTATTTTCCATATTTTTGTTTCATGTAATCGACTTCGGCAAGTTTTTCTTCATCAGTTAGAATATGAGTCATTTGGTGGTCTCCTTGACCTAGTGTTATCCAGTCACCTGCAAAGATCAGAGGTTTTCCGTGCCTTTTCTCCATTCTTTTATAAAAGTCACAGTCAAGCAGCCATGACATTCTCTCGTCGAACAGCAGATTATCTTCGAAATGGTTTCTGAATACGAGGGCAGAAGGGGAACCGAGTTTGTTGTTTCCCGTCTCTATATCATCTGTCCATCGCGGATGCGGATTGTCATTCGTGCCAAATATGCCCCATTCATCCCTATCGAGAAGATCCTCCACCATGTCGAGACATCGAATATCATTAAAGTAATCGTCAAGATACATAATCTTTACCCACTCGCCACGCGCCCGCTTAATTCCGCTGTTCGTATTTTCGGCCATCTTTCCATCTTTCGTTATGATAAGCTCCCAATCCTTGAACGTCTGTCCTACTAGGGAGTTCACGAGTCTCCAAAGGAAGAACTCGCCATTTTTCATATCGTGGATAGGTACAATGCAACTCACCTTTGGCCTCATATTTTTATCCATAATTCCGGCAGTTTAGTTCTTTGAATTTTGTCTGCGTACCATTGCTTGGGAGCAACAACGATGGCATTAGGTAAAGGATTCAAAAATGCGCCCCACCAACTCCATGAACTATTCGCGATAATTTGCGATTTACAACTTGCGAATAAATTTAAATCCTCCGTTTCGTCCCCTTTTTCCATCACTTGAACGTCAGCGTTGTCCTTAAATTTCTCTCTGCAAAATTCGGGATCATCCGAAAAAACAAGGAACTTCTCGTTTGGAAACATGCCCATTGCTCGTTCATAATAATCCGTGGAGCAGAGATCAATATAGAAAGGATTATCGCTATATTTCGGCTCATCGGGACTTGCGGGATTTGCTCCTCGCCTTATATGAACTCCCACTTGCGAGAGATAGCCGATTCCTTCCCCGAAAAGTGCCTTTATTTCATCGGCATATTTCTCAAAGTATTTTGGGTCTTGTAAATACCAATCAGGGATTATCCCATCTTTAACTTGTGCATATAAATAAGCTATCTGAAACATACGATTACCCATACGCCCCGTAAAATAATCGGGATTACGCAATTTTTTTCATTCCTAATGCTACATTTTTCCTCCATTCATCTGTCATATCGTATAAAGCATGGCAAGAACGACAGAGCATCATAAAGTTATCTCTATTATGTGCATACTTCTTGCCTTTTATCTTTGCCCACTCAAATCTTTTACTCTTCCTATTACATTTTTTGGATTCACATTTATATGCTTTCCCGTAATTTTTATGTAGCCAGATATGAATAGCTGATAAACTTGCTTTTTCGCCTTTCCATTCATAATGACTCTTTCCCCGTGGTATATTTTCTACTCGCTTACAACCACAAGAAGTAGAGTTCTTTTTCTTTAGCGACATCCCTTCCACTACTTTAGTAGTGCCGCAATCACAACGACATAGCCAATATTGATAATTACCCTTGGCGGTTGTTTTTTTATGGTCAAAAGAAATAACTGTCCATCTTCCAAATTTTTCTCCTTTTATATCTCTAAACAGAGCCATATTCGTATTATACATCAATAACAACTCCTTTCCAAGTGTTGATAACATCTCGTTGCCCATTCTTCCGCTGAAGTAATGAATATTACGCATGGAAATCGGGGAAATCTTTATATATTTGCCCCATCAGTTCGTCATGGTGTTTGAGGGAATCCGTAAACATCGAGTTTTCTTTGGTTCGATAGAGGATGAGTATATCTTTCATTGTAACTATTCTTTTGCCTCTTGATAACAGGTTAATCCACAAATGGAGATCCTCATACCCAAAAACCATTCGCGGGGAGTAGCCGCCTATTTCCAGTAGAGCGTCCCTTCTGATAGCAGAGAAGTACCCAATTCGGTTCGCCACTTTGAAATCTTCCAACATTGGGTTCGGCATAAGGACGACGGTATCGTTGTTGATTCCAAAACATTTAAAGGAAGGTGCGACTATATCGGCATCGGTAAATTTAATAACTTCAAGTATTTTTTCCACTGCATTCTCCATTAATAGGTCATCACTGTCCAAAGGTAAGAAAAAATCTCCTGTCATATTCATAATCCCAGTATTTCTTGCAGAGGCTAATCCTTTATTAACTTGGTTTATAAGTTTAACTGGGTATGAACTGGCAATTTCTTGTGTTTCGTCTTGGCTACCATCATTAATTACAATAACCTCGTGGGGCCTAATTGTTTGTGCAAATATCGAATCTAGGGTTTGGGCAAGATACTGTCCCTGATTAAATGCTGGAACAATAATTGAAATTCTCATATTTAATTCATTACATTGTCGCCATTAATTTGCTAACAGCCACACCATCTTCGCTCGTGGTGGTAAAGGGTTTCGTTAAAGTCATAATTTTAGGCGAATAGTTCCGGCCCCAGATTTTTACATAGTATTCCGCAATCAAACTATCGGGATAAATATAAGCTGGACTAAGTACGACACTGGGAGGATTATCAAACAAGTATCTATTGAAATGGCTCTCATCATTCCAAATAGCAATGTAATTTCGGCTAAAGTCGTCATCTATATTTTTTCGCATTATTTTCATGGCTTTGATAAAGTCTTCGGTTTTTCCTCCCTGGAATCCACCAGCATAATACATCGGTTCAAATCTCTTTTTGCCGTTCTCTTCGATTATCCTACCAGGGCGGGAAATATATGCTGATGATTCAAGATTCGGTTCGTATGGGGGATTATAGTTTCGTCTAAGAGCATACA
>ERZ1292642.754-Hain-H14-01um-R1-754-length-17047-cov-5_pt1 | contig 17047 bp, 32 predicted proteins | sample MGYA00564403_ERZ1292642 | MGnify/ENA primary metagenome ERZ1292642 (study PRJEB36523, sample SAMEA6512643) | groundwater metagenome | collected 2019-01-09 | study: AquaDiva: Metagenomics assemblies of 32 groundwater samples | reverse complement strand
ATCGCGTGATTGACGCCGGGGAGTGTAAGCGTTTAGCAGAGGTGACATACTATGGCACAAAAGAGCGGCGGAAAACACAAGCCTAAGACCGTGAAGATGATCAGGAGGTCGGCCCCGGCCCCGAGGTTGACGTTCGACGGCAACGCCACCACGACGCTCGCGGAGATTCAAGCCGCGGCGTCTACACTGCACCGCGACGAACTTCTATATCAGGAGTCCAAGCGAGAAACGAGAAAGGCGAAGGCGACGGTGAACGTCGGCCTCGCCCGCCTCCGAGAGCTCATCGAGGATCATCGTGATGGTCAACAGCGGATGGGCGTGGTTGAGGAGTCGGCCCCGCCCGTTGAGATTTCGGGCCCGGCGCACGCGACGTAGCCTGAGTGGGCGGCGAGGAAGGCATGAGCGAAAAGCCAGTTTGCGATATATTCGACGAATTGGCGCTGCTGGCGATAGCCGACGGGGCGTGCCCGATCAATTCGCTTCCGGGAGCCTGGGAGCGGCAGGTCGATGAGAATTGGCGAATCGCGGTCAACGGTACACTGGCCGCCAAGAAAGTAGCGCCAGCGGGCTGTATGGAGGTGGAACTCAAACCTTACCACGCCGCCGTGTGGTGGAACGGTTGGTTGGCTGGATTGTTCACGCCCTACCGCGGCTGTATCGCGGCGGACCCAGACGGAGCGAACGTGGACGCCCTGATTGCAGCGATACGCAAAGCGAGGAAGGCATGAGCACGGCAACGATTTGCGCTTCTCGCGGGCACCTTGTTAAAACACGGCACCGCCGTCATCGCTTCTGTTTCACTTGCCGCCGGCGAACGTGGTGGACCTGGACGGTCTGGGCATCGGACGAGGCCGTGGATTGGTACGGACCGCGGGGCGACTGGCGATGTGAATACGCCTCTTTCGGCAATCCCCACAGCGACCTATTTCCTGGACGAGAGTACGCTGACCATGAAGATCAATAGACGTCGACGTGGAACGGCGAAGCCCCGTAACGAACTTGCTGAGAAGATCAAGGCGTCGCTCCAAGCGTCCTCTTTCTACAGTCTGAACTATTTTGGACAGGTAGTAATTCGACCGGGGGTGCTCTGGAAAACAATTCGCCGCGTCTGCGCCGAGTATGCAAACACCGCGAAGAAAGGAAAACAATGAAACTGAAATGTCGATGCGGGTGGGACGCCGGGATTGGGGACGGAAGCGACAGCGATCCTCTGTTGCGTGCATCCGTCATTTGTTTTCGACCGCGTGGGCCGTGTATGCAGGTCTTCGGCGAAAGCCAAGCCGACGCGATAGGTTTGTGGAAGGTGTTGTTGCGCGGCTCGAAGCCTCCCGCGAAGTCGAGGAAGCGAAAGGAGAAGAATACGCGGACCATTCCGCGCTGGTCCTACGAGGAGCGTATCAATTCTCCCAAGAAACGCAAGGTGAAACGATGACTGCCGACGCGCCAATCCGCGACGCGCTGGGAAAGTTTCTATGTAGCACGCTGTTCCCAGCCGCCAACTACGTCCGTGGGGGTTATTGTGACCAACTTGCCGGCAACATCCTCGCCGCGTTTCCAACGCTCCGCGCACCGGAGCCGATAGACCGGGAGGCGCTGGCGAACATCATCGGTTCGTACATCGGCTGCGCAGACGGGGCGACCTGCGGAATCGTCGCCGACGCGATCCTGGCCGCGTTCTCCGGCAAACTGCAACTGCGACGGATGCCGACGCTGGATGACCTCGCCGCCATTTGCGGTAGCGAAGGCAGCCAATGGGATAAGGCGCGCGCCGTTCTCGCCCTGCTCTCCGAACTCGCCGCGCCGGTGGTGGAGATCGACGAACTAGCCTTGAGCAATAGAATCCGAATCGCGCTCCGGCGTCCGAGACAACCAGGGATGGAATTGCCCGAACATATAGCAGCGCATGAGGCGATCGACTACGTACGCGAGTGCACGAACGTAGCATCGGGCACTAGGCTCTATTTCACGGATAAGTCCGCCAACATTAAGGTTCCGCCAGGCCCGGCGCGGGATGATGTCTCGCAATGCGTCCCGGCAAAACAGATGCAGACCGCAGAGCAGCCGATGTGTCTTATCTGTCAGGATACAGGTCGTGTGTTGGTTCGGTGTCCCGAGAACAAGCCTGGCTGCCTTGTTTGCCATTGGGGTCCATGCCCCGATTGCCAGAAAGCCCGGTCGCCCTCCGATGACACGATACGGAAGAAGGCCGAGAAACTACGAATCACGATGTGCACGGGAACCATCGACACTGGATGGTCTTACATTAGTCCGTACCTATGGGAACTCCTTGCCCGGCACGTCGAGGCCGAAGTGCGGGCGGCGCAACGGGAAACCCTTGTTCTCGCGGCGACCGCCATTTTTGAACTTCCCGGAATTGAGCAGAAGGGGGCCGAGATGCACCGCGCATGTCATACCGCCGTCTGCAATTTGATCGCCGCCCTCGACGCGGAGACGCCGAAGTGAACGACAGAGATAAAATGGCGATGTTCGCAATGCACGCGATGGTGATTGCCACAACCGAGCATACGAAGAAATCGGAAGGCGATGTCATGGGGGAGTTTTCCGTTGCATCGGGATGGTCTATTGCAAGAGCAGCCTACGCAACGGCGGACGCGATGATCGCCGAAAGAACGTATTCTCGCCAACGAACCCAAACGGAGACGCCGAAGTGATTCACGAAAGAGTCGATTCGCCCTATTGGGGCTGGCGCGTGTATTTTCGGATCGTCCCAATTATGGTCGGGGCGGTACTCCTGCGCGACTTTAGCCAATTTACCTTTTACTTTTTCCTGCTCGTGGCGACGTTTATTGCGATCCTCTACGAAAAACGGAGTTGGACTCCATGACCGTCCAACAGGCCGAATGGTTGGCGGGACTTTTGGATACGAAGCCCACGCGCGGATTAATGGTTGACGGGGAAAGCACTTGGGCCGTGGAAGCCTCTTGCGTGCTCGATGCCTTCCAGTGTATTTGGGATGCGACTGCCAATGGCCGTGGTCCTCCATCGGGTCCGTTGCTACGAGGGATTCATGAATCTCCGGGCCTCAGCGGGAAAGTTCTAATCTATTGAGGACGCCATGACGATCGAAGAACTGATTGCGAAGTGGGAACCGAATGGTCTGATGTGGGCCAACACGAATCAGCAGTCGCCGATTCGAAGACTGGAAGCCGAGCGCGACATCTGCAAGTTCGCCGCCGTGTCGAAGGTGGCGATGGACGCCCTCGATAATTTCGCCGTCGCCGATAAATGGGGGGTCGCCCATGACGCACAGTTGGCCAAAAACAAGATCGCCGCGATCGCGGGGGGCACGACATGACCGACATGCTGATCGAACTCGGCGAAACGATTCCGCTTCCTCGGCGCGATCTTCCCGATTGCGAACTCTATGTGGTGTACGCTTACTATGTGCCCAACGGTCGCTGGCACCAGCCCCGCGACGGAACGTCGGCCCCGACGTGGGACAGCGAGTCGGCGGCCCGCCGGTTTGCGGAGCAGTTGCCGCGAGGTTGGGTCAGTCCGTTTATCTGCAAGGTCGTGAATCCCAAAGGGGCGATCGAGGAAGGATCAAGAGAGGCGGGATTAGTGGACGCGGCGCGTACATGAACAGCCCCCGGAGGCCATTAGGAGTTGACAGCCCGCGCCGGGCGGGGGAGGATTCCGGGCATGGTGGTCCGAGGTTACAAGATCAACGGCAAGGTGACGGCGGCGGTGATTACCATTTTCGGAACCGCCGTTCTCGGTTCAATCGGCTGGCTGCACCAAAACGTACAAGACGCCGCTAAGAAAAACACCGAACAGGACGGTTGGATCAAAGGCCACGAAGAATGGACCGACGCGGTATATCCGGCGGTCCTGAGTAAGATCGACGACGGCCTTAAGGCGGGCAATGAGACGCGGGAAGCGCTGTCTAAGTCGATCTCCGAGCGTTTCAAGGACAAAGCGGACAGGGACACCGAGCGGGCGGAATGGGATACGGAACGTTGGACGGAGCAACGGAAGGCGAACGAGCGAATCGACACAAAGTTGGATAAGGTGCTCGACCGCTTGCCGCCGAAGCCGCAGTGAACGATGCGGCACTATGGAGCGACGGAACGATGTTCGGAAAACTATTGGGATCACTTGTGCGAATCGTGAACGCCCCGATTCGAGCGATGGAAGATGTATGCAGTGGCGAGCCGATCGCCGAGGACGAACGGATCGCGTCCGCTCCTCTCGATGCGCTCGCCGACAACCTCGACAAAGCTGACGAGGATGACGATTAACCGCGGCTAAGCCGCAAGGAGAGTGACGTATGTTTACGGGATTGTTCGGATCGTTGTTGACGTTCGGTTGGAGTTCGTGGCTGTGGAAGATCGTAACGGACTTGTTCGCGCAACTGTTCGGTGGCGCGACGCCGTGAGCGCCGATCTTCGTGACGCGATCGCCTCCTGGAAGTGGTTGACGGGTTGCCTCGTCGTGGTTGCGGGAGTCGTGGGATTTTTCCTGGGATTCATCGTGGCGGGATGTCTTTAGGAGACGAATGATGAGATTAGAGCTTCGCAAGGCCAGGATCATTCTCGGCGCGATCCTGGCGATCGGACTGGTGGGGGGGTGCTCTGGGAAGTCCAAGGATATTTCCCAGGTCCAGCAAGAGGAGCGGATCGACAACTTCGTTGATCGCTTGCGTCAGGCACGGTTCAAGGGTCGCGCGTGGGTCCGCCTGGGCGGCTCGCCGCTCGCTTTCCACATGACGCAATCCTTCGAGGTTGGATCGAAGCAGAGCGACATGGGGTTCGAGGGTGACATGGACTTCACGCAAGCGCCCCGAAAGCCGGAAGGGCCATAACGAACGTCATGGAGTCGGACGTGGACGACGGCCGGCTGTTCGCGCCGTCAGCATGGGAGATCGAACTTGCAGCTTTGTCCAAAATGTGACGGTGAAGGCCGGTTGAACTATCCCCCGCCGGGGTTCGACCCGAATGTGGTGCCGACGACTCAGACGGTACCGTATTCGCGCCCATGCCCACCATGCAACGGGACGGGATTGATTCGTGACGGTTCCATAACAACTATCTCCACTGCGGATGGGAGAATCGTCTGCCCGGGGTGACCTGATGACGCAATCTTCACGGATGAAGTTTGCAGCTCCCGGCGTACGGGGCGGAGCCCCGCGAGCCGGGATGAAAACAGTCCGGCGCTGCCGCCGGTGGAGTAAGGCCGTGGAGCGGGCTTCTGATCTTTCTCGGCCCAGGAAGTGCTCGATCGCGGGCAATCCGCGAGCGGCCTACAAATAGTTGGGGTTTGGCGACAAACCTCGACAGGGATGGTCCAGTTGTCGAGAAGATTGCGCCGGCACCGCCGGTAAACGTCGTGAGGCAGTTGTAGCGGGTCGAATCATAGCACTACGGCCCGAAGGCACGAACGACTTTGCGGAGAGGCGAGGACGTGCTTCACCAGCCTTTATTGACTCGCACTGGACCATCCTTCTTTGATCGAATCGTGCCCGGACGTTCCGGGCTGTCGTGCCCGCCCCAACCCACGCCTGGGAACGGCGGGCCATTAGTGCGGGGTAGGGCAGTGGGAAGCCCGCTGGGTATCTTTCCCGGAGGTCGTGGGTTCGAATCCCACCCCCGCTTTGATCGGCTGAATGGAGCCTCAGCGCAGAGGACTCCAGGGACGGGAGTGCAGATAGACTTGCACAGCGCACCGTCCGATGTCCCAAAGGATAAGTGCAGAGGTCTAGTAACGGCGCTCCGAAGCGGGGCGCGGCTAGGGTCGGATGAACAGGCCGACTAAAAACTCGGACGCCTGAGGCGCGCCGATGAAGCTGACCGAGCAACAGCCGATCTTAAAAGTGCCGAACGTCGGCGTGGAGAGACACGCTGGGGCGACAGCAACCGCTTTCTGGTGGAGGCACAGATCGTGGTAACACGATTGCGAACGGCGACCCGTCGTGGTGAACCGTGGATGTGGCGGGTTCGATTCCCGCGTAACCCTGGTTTCGGCCGGATGTCGATTCTCGAAAGAGGAATTGCGGACAAGCCGTATCAAGTCGGCACGTTCGGTTTTCCGCCGCGTTCGGCGCGTGAGCGCCCCGGCAAACCACCGTCAAGCCGCGGGGAGAGCCGTTGACAGGAACTCAGGTGAGTCAACAGGGGACCGCCGCAGCGAGTTTGGAAGCGCCTAGCTCGGTTGCGGCCCGACGCTGGGCGAGTTTTGAGCGAAGTATGAAGCGAACGACGACGTTGCCGACGCCCATCACGATGATCGAACACCGCGACTGGCAACAAGTCGGCGGTTCGATCGGGTTTCATTGCCTGGGCGACGATTGCGACCGGATGGTCTGGACGATGCGGTGTCACGTTGACGAACGGGGCCTGACGACGATTCTCCGCGAGTGCCCTTGCGGTTGGAGCGGGCGGGCGCGTTTTTCGGGGTTCCTGGCATGATCGTCCAGGCCGACGCGGCAACGTGGCTCGGATGCTACGATTCCAGTTGGGCGGGGTTCATCACCGATGAAAGTTTCGCACATCCCGCAAAGGCGGCCTACGGCCTAGCCGAACACATCGTCAAACACGGTCTCGCTCGCGGGTATTGGAAGCCCAACGATTTAGTGGGCGACCCCTTCTGCGGCGTAGGTTGCTTCGGTATCATGGTGGCGGCACACGGAATGCGCTTCGTGGGTGTTGAATTGGAAGAGCACTTTCATGCCCTCTGCGAAAAGAACTTTGCGCTCAATCCCTGGTGTCGAGATGGCGTATGCCGCTGTGTTTGCGGGGATAGCCGCAACTTCGCGTCCCTGGTCGGCGAGTGCGCGGCGGTGGTGACGAGCGCGCCGTATGCCGATGCCGTGCATGATGGGTGCGGGATCGACCGCGACAAGATGGTCGATGGTCGCGGGGGTCGCAACACGCAGGCACTTGGAACCCATTACGGAGAGTCCCCCGGCCAACTCGCTTCCCTCCCCGTCGGTTCCATCGACGCCGTGCTGACTTCGCCGCCCTGGTCGTCCCAAGCGCACGAAGGCGGCGATACGCCAACTGCTCGTGGAATAGGGGCCGATGGGAAGCGGCATAGGCCTTATACGGCACGAGGATTGCATGAACCCGGGGGACCGAATCGGCTCTATGGACAAACCGAGGGGCAGATCGGTTCCCTTCCCGTCGGCTCGCTCGACTCCATCCTGACCTCGCCGCCGTATGCCGAGTCGGTCAAGGGCGAGCACGGGGAACGAGAGAGCGCCGCCGATTCCCGCGATCTTCGGGATACAGCAGGCGGTTCGATGGGCCGCTCGCAACGTTACGGCGGATACGGCGTCACGGACGGCCAGGTCGGGGCGATGCCCACCGGCGACCTCTCGGCGATCGTGACCAGTCCACCGTACGAGGGAACGCACGTTGCGGATGGCAAAGCAAGTGCTCTCGCGGCTGCTGGCAATGCACGAATGATTCGTGATGGTGCCGCAGAGCGGTATGGCGATGGCAACGGTCAACTCGGCAACACGACCGGCGACACGTACTGGAAGTCCGTGGCCGCGATTTACGACCAGTGCCGCCTCGCCCTCAAGCCCGGCGGAGTTCTATGCTGCGTTATGGGCAACTACGTCAAAGCAGGTAAGATCGTTGACCTCTGCGGGCAGACCTGGACGCTCTTACAGCACATCGACTTCGAGCCGCTGGAACGAATCAAGGCGTTGAAAACAACGACCGTAGAGGACGCGGGGCTGTTCGAGCCGATGCGAAAGACCAAGAGCAAGGTTTCGTTCTTTCGCCGATTGGCAATCCAGAAGGGCAGCCCCGATCCCGGCGGCGAGGGAGTGCTGTTTGTGAGGCGACCGTGACCGCCTATCATCGTATCAATGGCTTCGAGTACGCCGGGATGCCGCTGGCCGAGTGCGAGTGGCTGATCCTATGGAACAATCTGGCGGAGCACAACCGGAAAGCGATAGAACAGGCTAACTCCCGCAAGCCCGGTTCCTTGGCGCGTCTCAATCGCCTGGATCGACTGAACGCTGTCCAGCCAGCGCCAGACCGTCAAAATCGTGACGGCGGGGACATTTCAAGGCTTGACTGAGATGCACAATAGGGCTATAATTCGACGCCATGAAGAAAGAGAACTCATGCCTCGTGTGTGGGCGGCCGATCGGAAATCGACAGGTCCGCTATTGTTCTGGCGCGTGCAGGATGCACAAGCAAAAGACCATCCGAGAAGCATCCAAAAAATACGCTTATCCGAAGCAAGTTTGTGCCGCAACGATAGGAGCTTACCATGAACTAATCGTCGCCGCCGACCTAATGCGACGCGGCTACGGGGTTTTTCGGGCAATGAGTTCTGCCTGTCCGTGCGATCTGGCGATTCTGTATCTCGGACGCCTGTTTAGGATTGAAGTAACTACCGGGCATTCTTACGGCGGTTCGATCATCATTCCGCCTCACAAGGTAAAGGATAAGCACAAATATGACATTTTGGCGGTCGTCGAGTCAAAAGGAGAGGATGAGTTTCCGGGCATACTTTACCATCCCGCCTTGGATGAGGTATTCAAGAATGGAGCAATGCCATGAGTAGACCTCCGACAGTGGTAAAACGCGCCATGGGCTTTCTAGGGCGATGTTCCACGTGGAACATCGCTTGTTTGTCACTTTGGGCAATCTGCGGCGGCTGCTCGCTGGCGTCGCCTGCGACCAGGCAATCCCAAGCCCTGGATACGAAACTCACGGCGGTGGCCGAAAAAGTCGATGCCCTCACCCAGACGGTCGTAAACGCCCCCAGCCAGACGATCAACCAGATTTGGCCCCTGGTGGCCTTGCTACTCGGTCTTGGTGCTCTAACGCTCGTTGGTGTGATGTGGTGGATCGCCCGGCAGAGCTACGTCGGGCAGTTCGAGAAGATCACGGAACTCAAGAGCCGGGCGTGTCGGAACGGAGCGAAGGCGTGAATTGCCCCATCCGAGAGTTCACTGCCGATTGGGTGCCGGTGGGTCGATGCTGGTTCCATTTGTCGGATGGAAAGACTTGTCCCCGACACGGGGACGTTGGCAATGCCGTTCGGAGATTCAACGAAACCGGGAGGCTCACCGACGATACCCGCGAGGCCCAGGTGCGCCGAGCGAACGAAGCGAACGGAGCGAAAACATGACGCAGCATATCCGTCGTACGGACAAGCCGATCGACCAGTCTTATTACCCTTCTTGGTGTGGGCGAAGGCTAGCGATGAACATCTGGGTGTTTCAGGATGCCGAACATGCCCTGCTACATCTTGCGCAGGGGGCGGATATAACGCCCTGCAGGGCATGTTTACTGGCGCTCAAGAAGCTCATTGAAAAGGAACTACAACCGTGATGTATACTTACTGGAAAATGATACTAAGTGCCGTCGTCGCCTTGACTTGCGCGGTCTACCACGTCCACGCCCAGACGGACCTGCAACGACAGGTTGACGCCTGCGGCCCGCTGACCGTTTGCGCCATCACCGTGCCTGCGGGCGTGAACGTCGTTACGAAGCCGTGGAATCTCCGCGACAAGACTTGGCTCACGATCCGCGGGACCGGCACGGTGATCTGGTTCTTCGATGCCGACCCGCCGCCTACGCTCTGCCTGGACACCACGGGAACCCGCAACATCGTGATCGAGGGCGTGACGTTCGGGCTGGGCAACGCCTCGAAGCGCCCTAGCGTGCTGTGGCTTCACGGACGGGGGGCGGATTCCAAAAGCCAGACGGTCCTCAGCGTCATCAATGCCGGTTTTCAGGGTTGGTTCACCAAAGCCACGGTCGCCTTCATCGCGGTCGAGAACGAGGTGATGACCTCGGTCGGCTTCGAGAACGGCGTGCCCAATACAACGTCGCTGTTCTTGTCCCGCGACAATGAACTCGGCGTCACCAGTCCCTTCGGTCCCGTGCGGGTCAACGTCGTCACCATGACCAGCACGAACCATGCTTACTACAATTGCTCCTTGGGTCACGAAGGGCACGTGGGGCTGGTGCCGCCCGCCAACAACGATGGTGCGTCCGGGCTAAGGATCGGTACCGGCGTTCACGATCTTCTGATTCAAGGCGGTTCGACTTCCCAGGGGTCGCGCGGCGGCGTGTTGCACGTCACTGGCCTCAACAATCGGCGCGTCGCCGTCGTGTCCCCGAATTGGGAGTCCGAAGAAGCCAAAGCCAACATCGTCATCGACGGCGATCTGTTCGGCCTGAGCGTCCGGGATGGGCTGCTCCAAGCCGCTGGTCCCGCGCTGCGGGTCAACGGCACGGCGGGCAACGTGATTTTGTGTCCGACGGAAATGTTGACGACCTCGATCCTGCAACTTGGTCCCGCCGGAAAACTGACCGGAACGGGCCTCGTCGTCGGGGGCTTTTCGGGAAAGTGACTCCATGAGCTATACCCTTGGACGCCGCTGCGTACACGCCGAGTGTCGGACATGTGGAAAAAGTTGGGTTGCGGCGAATGCACAAGGCGTGGCTTCACAACATGCTCGTCGGTATTCACATTATGTTTGCGTAGAAATCGTGCAATACGTGTTCTACGGAAAGTGTCCAACAGAAAACAGTGAAGACGCGAAGCTCGTCTCCTGCGAGCATGGCTGAAAGCGGAAGTCAAGGCCGCGACGGAGTAGGCGGCTCGCACCCCGCCCGCTGGGAGTCGGCTATCAGCATCGCGGCGAAGTCTCGCAGGTCGATCGCGGAGTCGTGGTTCACGTCGAAGCAATGACAGAGCGCGAAGAGTTCGGCGGGTTGCGGTCCCGGCCCCGTCCAACAACCGAGCATGATGCGCAGCCACGCCCAGTAGACCCATTGCGGAATCACGTTGGCGGTGCCGGCGGGGCCGGCGGCTCCGGCGTCGGCGGCGCAGGCAAGCCGATCGTTTCCTGAATGATCGTTTGGATTTTAGCCATGAGGGCGAAGGCTGCTGGCGCTTGCTCGACGAGGATCATAGCTTTGGGGATTAGCGCCAGCGTATTTTTCAAATCTTCAATCGTCAGTTGTGTCATGGGCATCTCCTATGCGATCGTCACTCTTCCAGCCAACGTCGTTCTCCCCTTAATAATCACTTTTGGAACGAAGGTCAAGTCAAGTTCGCTCATTTCCATCCACGGGTTGAGGTCCGTCGTCGTCGTGTTGTCGATCGGCAAGTCGCTGACCGCCGCGTCGCCGAACCTCATGCTCGAACTATGGGTGCCACCCACGGCGGGATCGCCGCCCATTCCTATTTCCAAAACAACCCGATCGCCAAAGACTGTCGTATAGTCTCCAGAGGCCGACAACGTGCTCCATTGCCGATTGACCAGGGTAAAAGGATCAGCTTCCACGGCGGCCCGCGAGACCGCGATGAGCGTCTTCCGCACGGTCGTCCCCAGGCGGTCGAGTATCCGCAAGCCGAGGGCCACTCGCATATTGTTAATGCTATCGTCCTCTAGGACGAGGCCTTGAAACTTGATCGACTGAAACCCCGCAATCACCTGGCCGGGGGTCATTTCGTCGCCGATCCACTGGTAGAAAAGAACGTCCTGGTTGACCGCGCTGGCGTCTACAAAACTCAGAGTCGTCAAGGGATTTAATCTCTGGACCGTTTTCATAAGTCCGAGATGAACGTAAACGTCGTCTATGCCCATCGCCCAGTCCGTACTTTCCCATCCCGCCTGCGGCGTCGGCGTAAACGGGGCCTCGCCCAAGTCTATGCCTTGTCCCGTATCGCCGAAGTAAAAGCGCGTCGCCATCGTTACGCCGTTTGGAGAATCAAGCCCTCGACATTGTAGGTCACGGTTGTAAACGTGCCGGTCGTTTTGATCGTAATGGCGGTCGCCGCCTTACAACGAATGTGCAACGGAACGCCCTGGTAAGGTACGGCACCGCCGGTGTTGATGATTGCGGTCGCAAGAACACCAGCGATGGAACTGAAATTGAAGGTCAACGTCCTGGCCGTATTTCCTTCATCGGTATAGGTGCACGTCACGGTAAAGTTATGTGTCGTGGCGGTCGTGACCAGCACGTTCGCCGAAACTTGGAATGAACCGTCCGCCGCGCCGACCGTGTAGGTTGCAACAGAGGCGTTGGCGGCCGTCTGAGCGGTGGCACGGCCCGCTGCATAAATAGCCGGAATACCCCATCCCGCAGTCGTGACGTTGTTGTAGACGACTGCCTTTTTGACCAGCGTGGCGGTTTCGCTGAGAGTAATCGTCGCCCCCGCGGCCCCGATCGTGACCAAAGTTGGGGCCGTTAGCGTCAACTCCCCGATGGCGTTGGAATACAGGCGGTTGGTCGTAGCCCGGAACTGAAGCTCATTGGCTATGGTCAGAAGTTGCGCGGCGGACCAATTCTGGGCGGTGCCCAGGACTGCGATCGTGTCGGTGACGCCCGGCAGCGTCAGCGTAGTCGCTCCCGCGACCGCCGCCGCCTTGAGGATGGTATTGCCGCTGGTGTTTCCGGCGAGTTTGAGCTTGCCGTCGTTGAAGATCTTAATGCCGCTAATGACCTGATTCAATGTGCTCAGCAAAAAAGACGCGCCCGCACCCGCGAGGTCGGGAATGATGAGTGTCGCAGGGCCGATGGTCTGTGCAGTGAGCGCGATCGTCACCAATTGATCATTCGTAAGCAGTAACGGCGAAGCCGCCGACGTGGCGAGAGAAGTACAAGAGGCGACGCCCAGAACAGGAGTAACCAAGGTCGGCGAGGTGTTCATCACGAACGTCGATCCTGAGCCGGTCTGTGACGCTACCGCCGTTGCGCCGTCTCCCGTGCTCGTAATCGGTCCGGTGTGGTTCGGATGGGTGTAGCTTCCACCCGCCAGTTGGGTGAATACTAGGGCCGTCGTGCCTAACGTGATGGGATCATTGGTCGTGAGGACGAAGACCTTGTCGGCGTTGGCTGTCCCCTCAGAAACCAGACATGACATCCCCGACGTAACTTCGGCGCTGACGTTCGCGTCCGCGGATCGCGCGGGCGCGCCACTGGCGGCCACGACGTAAATGCCGTTTTCCGCCCCAGCCGTTTGATTCTTCAGAAGAATGCGATCGCCGGTGGCGAGCACAACGCCGTCGATGGTGTCAAGGTTCTCGAAGTCGGTCGCTAAGACGCCCGCCGCGGTCGTGGCGACGCGGACGGATGCCTTCCAGTCCAGGCCGTTCGCCAGAGCATCAACGTAGTCCTTGTTCGCGGCGTCTGAACCGCCGGAAGGGGCGCTCAGCCCGGTAATGGAAGTCGCGGACGCCGCGCCCAGCGTGGGCGTCACCAAGGTCGGCGAGGTGGCGAACACCAGCGCCCCGCTGCCCGTTTCGTCCGAGATCATGCCTAATAGTTGTAGGGAAGTCGTAGCCGCAAATTGGCTCAGCGGATCAGCGAGGCGAGGAACGTTCGCCCCATTTTCCTGCAAGCGGCCCGTGCCCGCGGGGATGACATTGAAGGAACGATTTACGTCAGTTCCGTTGATTCGCGCGATAACCGCATTGCCAGTAGCCGATGGTTCTATTTGAAGATAATTGACCGTGCCGACAACGTCTATTACCCGAAACCGTGCTCCGGTAAATGCCGCATCCGTAACTTGGAACAAGTCCGTAAGAACGCTGACAATGGCCGTACCTTTGATCCGCAAGGCCGTGCTGGCGCTCGACCAAATAGCCGCGTTCGCATCACGGAAGCGCACCTCCTGAGCGCCGGGCAACAGGATGTTCCCCGATGCATCAATAGTAACAAGGGCGACCTTGATGAGTTTGCCGGTCGTGCCGTCGAAAATACAGATCGCCAGATCGGTCGCGAACGCCGGGCCGGTGACGAGCGTTTCGATCTTGTCGCGGACGGCGTTCTTGGAAGGGGCGATAGTGGTGACGGCGTCCCAACCCGCGCCGTACGCGGCGTCGCTTACCGTTCCCGCTGCCGGGTCTTGACGCTCCGTGATCGGCGATTCCCCGTTGATCTGACCTGGGCGCGTGTAGGGACTAGGCATCGACGATCCCCAGAATGCACACGCCTTCATTGGCCACAGTGGCGTCTATCCACCATTGAGATAGATCGGTAGGAAGTTTCCACGAAAATGTCTCACCAGCGTCCATGTGCGGACTATTGCGCTCGCCTGCTCGCGCGCGAACGCCGGGACCGCCGATGCACACGTATCCGGTGTTTTCGATGAGCGATTGAACGTGGATTTCCAGCACTCCTTGGGGCGTATCAGACAATTGAACGCACCGGCCCGGAATGGGCACGACGACTCTGGCGTTATAGGGTTTCATGGCCGGTGAATCTGTAGACCGTCTCGCCCATTTCGACCGGCAGCAATCTCTTGGCGGAGAGCTCGATTCCGTTGTGCGTCAACAATGACGTTGTTGGCTTGCAAAACGCCGTTCAGAGACGTTTGTTGCATGGCCTGCACATCAAGAGAAGCGAGCGCGCGAGCCAGATCGCCGCGAATGCCGATACCGTCGCCATGTAGGAATCCGAACTCGCCCGTCGGGTTTTCGGTAGAACGTCTATCAGTGATTCCCGAAAGACCGAATCGCAAGCATCCCTCGCGCACGAACGGTTCAGCCAACATTTTCGTTTCTGCCTCATTTTCCGCCTCAATCGTAATCCTCATTGCGAATCTCCTAGCTGATGTAGGTCAACGCCGGTTGTGTGGTCGGCAGCGACACCGCCGCCGGATTGTTCTCACCCAGCAACTCCGGCTTAGATGATCCGTGTGGAATCCGCGTATAGTTCGTGAACGTGTGCAGGCCGCCGCCGCTCTCGCAGTCGATGATTCCACCGAAGTGCCGCACGTTGGCGAACGTCCCACCGGTGAGGAAGTTCACGCGCCCGCCCCAAATCTCAATCGTCGTCGCCACTGCTCCGCCCGCCTCCTGCGTCCAGGTTCCACCGAAGATGACCAACTTCGTCGGGTTGACGAGACATGATCCGACGCCTTGGTTCATGGTTACGGAAGTCGGGGCCGTCGCCCCGCTATTGATGACCAGCTTAGACTCGGACGTGTTCCCATTGCGCGTACCGACCGTGATGTCGGTGACGGCACAGCCGCTTTCCAACGTGGTCCAACCGCGAATCACAGCGAGCCGATCGAACAGCCCGTCTGCAAGCTGTAGACAATCATGCGTCAATGGGGAAGGATCGGTCGAATCGCACACCACGTTCGCCGTGCCGCCTGCGGCGGTTCCCTCTTTGAGCCAGAGTTTGCCCGTCCGCCCCCGGTAATGCACCAATTCAGAACTGATCTGAATGTGCGCACCGCTCCCGCCCATCGTTTTCGTGTAGCCGGAACCGACGTAGAACAGGTTGAGCAGGATCAACGTAGAAGCCGCCGGATTCAGCGTCGGCCCCGGCACGCTGTCGTTCTCCGCCAGAAATAAGAGGTTGTCGCCCGCCGTAGGGATTCCGTCGGAGAAGTTCCCCGCGAGGTTGAAGTCGCCGTTGGTTCCAACTTGCCAGTGGTTCTGCGCCATTTTACTACTCCTATGGTAGAATCGGGTATGAGTCCCGAAGGTCAATTTTCACTGCGGCCGTTATGTTGTCATGCGCCAGGTAATTCGCACCCGGCATTAAGATCAAGACCGCGATCGTCTTGGCGCGTGAATCCTGCGTCATGTCAAGCGTGCCGCTACTCACGATGGCCTCACTAAGATTGGCGTTGCCGTTGTAGATCACCGTCCCGCCGGTGACGTCTAAGCGATTCCAAAGCGTAGTCCCCAATGCATCATAAATCAAGGTTCCGCCGTCGATGACGCATCCGCCGGCAGCCGTTCCGACAGGGCTTTTCGTGGTCACAATTCCCGAACTTAGGCGAAAATTGACCGCAGTGACGCCGGTTCCGATAGTTACGAACGGGCCAATTCCCGTGCGCGAACCCACGAGAATGCCGCCCAGCGCCCCTGCGCCGTCAAGAATCGTCACTCCGCCGTTTACGCATTCGAGATAGCACGTGTTTGCCACGCTCTTCAATTCAAACGCGTCCTGCTGGTTCGGCGAATCGACGACGATATGAGTTTGCCCTTGGCTATTGACGCGCTGTGCAAAATGTACTGAGCCTGTTCCCTGATGTATCAGCCAGCGAATCTGCGCGTCTAAAGGATTTCCGGTTGCCCCCGCGTCTCCCTGATAGGGTGGCTGTAACCACATCCGCGCGATATTCTGAGCAGTGAAAACCGTCAGGCCGCTCAGCATATCGACCTGCGAACTTCCGTCGGCATAGATCGAATCGTTGACCGCCGGAACCCCGCTCGGCGAGTACGAAGCCGCCGCGCTGAAATCCCCGGTCGTCGAGACCCATCGTTTATCGGCCACGTCAGTTACCTCCGTTTCCTGTTGAACCTGCGTCGCTCGTTGCGGCTGCTCGCGCCTCGGCGGTTTGGCCCACGACGTAAGCCTGATAGACAGCATCAGGATCGCTGCCAACGTGACGACGTTTCGGGCACCGCCAGCCGCGCAGCCAGTTTTTGATGTCCAATTTCGCCAACCACCACTTCGGACAGTTGCACGCACCGCAGTAGGATTTCTCACGCATCGACCCCTTGAGCAGCCGCAGGTGGATCACGCGATCGGGACACGGCTCGCACGTCGCTTGCCGTTCATCGTAGGCGTCCTGATCGAGGAGTCCGCCCGTCAGCGCCGTCCACAATCGTACGGCGCGAATGGGTAGCGTGGCAAGCCAGACGCATAGCCAGAACACGAAAATACGGGTTCGCGGAAAAGGCTGACGCGGCAATCGCGGATCGGGGCCATTTAGCCAGCGTTCGAGCCAGCTCTGTTGGCGTTGTCCGCAACTAGCACAACCCGCAGTAATAGGCTGCCAACCTGACCACCATGATGGGCGCACTCGATAACGGGTAAGCGGATCGGATGGCAGCGCGGGCCGAGCGCCGCCGTTGTCGGCGGCGACGGGGGCTGGTGGAGCTGCCGCCGCCGCCTCCATCGAAGCCCGGAACCGTTCCTGGGCCGCCGGACTGAGCAAACTAAGCGGCCCGGTAGGCCGTTGCGAATCGAGCATTGCCATCCTCTCTGAAACGAACCGGTCCTTGATGAAGGCGAGGTATTTCGCCTCCGTTTTGCGAACAGCTAAGTTGCATGAACGCGTCCCCGCCGGGAGCGCCTTT